>Ga0256407_10000304_pt1 | contig 121580 bp, 89 predicted proteins | sample RumenRJG_04DNA_FD_193489 | JGI IMG/M metagenome (GOLD analysis project Ga0256407, IMG submission 193489) | Bovine rumen microbial communities from Lethbridge, Alberta, Canada - RJG_04 | ecosystem: Host-associated > Mammals > Digestive system > Stomach > Rumen | place: Canada: Alberta... | reverse complement strand
TCATCTACCCTTCCAAGATATTTCCTTGTCGAACGGGGCTGTTTCTTTTCCTTATCCCAGTACGAAATACTTTCGTAGGCATATTTTATCCCCGTTTTTTTATCTGTCTGATATACGATACATGACATAGCTAAAACCTCCTTAAATAGTGTATATCCATTGTACACTATTTAAGAGGAAATGTCAATAGAAATAGTGTATATATTTAAAATAATATACACTATTTTGTGACCCTTTTATCCAGTCTTTCCAGTATCAAATATCCTGTATATCTTAGCCTTTTCTAAGACTCCCTGGATCCGGTCTTCCGGTCGGTCTTTTTGGCCCTATGCTTGAGTCTATCGAATATCCTTCCATCAGCCTGTTAAATTCTTCTGCACTAAGTTTTCTTGCCTCATCCTCAGTCCTCGGCCATTGAAACCTTCCTTCGGCAAGCCGTATATATATCATGATAAATCTGTCTCCAGCCCATACGAGCCCTTTTATTCTGTCTTTCTTTCTGCCACAGAATAAAAAAAGCGTTCCCTTTTCCAGCGGATCCATTCCGTATCTCAGTCGGATCAGCGCTGACAGACCATCGATCCCGAGCCGCATGTCTGTCCTGTTTACTGCGATTATAAACCTGGTAAATGTCAGACCGTTACCGCTGAGCATGATAGATCTCCCGGATCAACGTTTCCAGCATCCTTTCATTTACCTCTCCGGTGATGCTGACTCCGAATTTTCCGCATGTTACTTCTATATGTCCTAATGACCCTTGTGTTGCACTTTCTTTATCATGAGAGACTGCAGCCCCTGTTTCCGTTGGGAGCTCCACAAAAGAAGGTGTTAGCGCGGTTATTCCAGATGCATCCGGAAAATCATCATCCTGCCCTAACAGGTACTTTCTGCATTCTCGTTGGCGTTCATAAAACTCCCATTTCCTTATGCCATTCCTCTCACACCATGCATTCTTGCTAAGACCACTCTTTGCCTGCTCCTCAAATATCGGCATCCATTTCTTCAGCCTGATCTCCATTACCTTTGCGTCCATCTATTACCACCTTTCCTGAAAATACTATCCCAGGAATTAATGTAGCCGATCAGATCTATCTATGATAGACGCTAAAACTTTACCGCTTACATTTGATCCACACTCCTTTTTATCTAAAATGTGCTTTTGAAACTTCTCATCCGGACATAATAAAAACCGTCTTACCTGACAGGGCATAATACCCCGTCAGGTAAGACGGTTATCCATCACGAATATATGTTGTTTTATACGAAAAAAGGGCGCAGTTATACCTTACTTGCTTGCTTGCTTGCTTGCTTGCTTGCTTGCTTGCTTGCTTGCTTGCTTGCTTGCTTGCTTGCTTGCTTGCTTGCTTGCTTGCTTGCTTGAGCGTAGCGAATCTCGGCATACTTGTCAAATCTTTTCTGTTGATTTCTAAAATAAAATCTTAGAGCATTGCTTCCACTCAGTCTTCTCTTTTTATCGGAATCTGTGGCTTCTGTGGTTTAAATGGATGGTTGCGAGAATAATCCGCAGCCTCTTCGTTTATCTCAATTACAGTTTTATCACCGAAAAATTGTCTTCTCCACCTTGTATAATCAAATTTCTCACGAATAATCAGAGAAATAAACATCTCCGTTCCTACATCTCCAAATCTCTGCCTTAACCAATCAACTCCATCATTAAGGATCTCAGTCTGATTCATATTTGCTGTGTAACTATCGGTCTCAATCATCATTTTCACCTCCAATACGCTTTATGAACTCAATCGGATCCATTATTTCAATCCTCTCTGATTTATATTTCAGCAAGCGATCATCCGTTGTAAGAAGATAATCGCAATTTGCGATTATGGCACAGGCTGTATGAATCGCATCAGCCGATTTTACACCAGTCGCTGTTATCTCCTTTGCCAATTCTTCCACTTGATCCTTGTAACCTGCTTCATCAAGATATACCACTGTATTATTATCCAAAAAGCTACGAATCGTCGTCCTTCTCATTTCATAAGGATTCCTTGAACACTCATAGTCAAGCATGTACGAGGAAGTTAATTCGAATTGATCAGATACAATTAATCCTTGAATATACAACTTTGCTTGTGTCTCCAGAGAGATTCTCAACTGGGACTGATCATCATAAGGTCTGTTAAAGCAACAATTATCAAGATATATTCGCAGCTTTGGATGCGTATACTCATCCTTCTCCGTGGCACTTTTATTTTCAAACAAATTAAACACCCTTCATTACGCGATACAATTCCATAATCAATCTTATTTTTCTACACATTTTTTTTATTATCCAGCCTAACCCGACAAGACATAATACCCCGCCAAGTAAAGCGGTTATCCATCACGAATATATGTTGTTTTATACGAAAAAAGGGCGCAGTTAACCCATGCTCTGCTCTGCTCTGCTCTGCTCTGCTCTGCTCTGCTCTGCTCTGCTCTGCTCTGAACAGCGTATTTCTATTCCGCATGGCTGTCAACTTCCTTCCCGATATTATTTCATATTTCACTGTGTATTATTTCGAGTGCCTTGTTAATCAGTGATTCTCCGATATGGCGATTTGCACTCCTTATTCTTGAGAAGGCTTCATCTGCCTCATCTGCCGTGATAATTCCTGATTTGAAGGCTCTGATCAATACGCCTACGCTGCCGGTTATCGGCAGATTCATGTTTTGAGCAACCTTTCGTCCCGCAGCCTCATCCATCAACAACAGGTCTGCTTTCATTTCATCGGCGTAAATGATAGCTTCACTTTCTCCAAGATCCAGTCCTGTAGCCCTTTGCAGGAATGAAACCTGACTTTTGTTTTGAATTTGAACGACCTTGATAAATTCACTGTTTCGTATGATATCTGCTTCATCTTAAAAATGTCTCATTGCCTGTAGCTTCAGCAAAAACCGCTTCGGGAAGCAGAACCTCACCAAACAAACTATGAAGCACATCCAGTTTCACAGCTTTCATCAGCGTGATGAGTGGTGTGGTATCTGAAATTACAATCATTTCTGGTCCTCCATCACGCGATCCAATGTCACCAAATCTGCCATCAGATCCTCTTCGCTTTGATTCAGATAGGGGATTCCTATGGAGTCGTAAAACTCAATCAGGTCTGTTTTATGCACGCCCAAAATCTCGGCAGCCCGTCCGTGAGAGATAGTCAAATTGCGAATAAATGGATAAAGAAGCATGGCATTTCTCTCAAATGTCTGCTCGAAATCAGCATTGTTCAAGTACGTGCTCATGCCTTCGGGCACTGTTATCTGAACATCTACAGTTCTCATACGATCACCGCCTTCTCCTTTGGCAGGTTCTTGCCCACAAAACGCCGGATTGCCTCCGGATTCTTCTCTACATGATACTTGTATTCAGAAGGAGATTTTCTCGGCATACTGATACACATAGATTGTACCAATGATTCAGCTCGATTTCAACGAAATTCTTATGAACTTTTCCTGAACGAAAGAATGTTGATGACAGTATATTTGTCATCTTGCTCCATTCGCTTTCTTCCTCTTCTGCATAAACTTTGCTATATCCTTCGGGTCAGTCAGAACCCTGGCACTGACCTTGTGGATAGGAGTCTTGTCATTGGCTGCAGCCTCAATCGCATCAGCAAACGCTTCCACTCGCTCCTTACCGGATATTACAAAGTTCTTCGTAATACTCGACGTAGCCATTTTGCTCACCTCCCTTTCCAAGTGCCTATGACCCTCATAATTATATCGACACATTCTCGGAAAAACTTAACACCTACGAGAAGACACAATGTTACAAGTAAAGTATAGCAAAAATGCAGTCCAAAAAGCAACGAAACTCTCATGAATTTTAAAATAACGAGAAACAGGCGAGAACGCAGCATTACGCTTTTCGCGAGATAAAAATAAAGCCGTAATCCTATATATACTGGGATTGCGGCTTTTTAGGTGTCAAAAAGTCCGCCGGTTTGCGGCATGGCTCTTGCGGCCTTTCAAAAAATGTGAAAGAATTCATATTGTCTTTTCACATACCCCCGTTTTTGTTTTTCAGGCGGTGTATTAAACAGCAGAGGCAAAAAAAACGGTTAAGGATCCCAAATTATGCAAACAGAATATGACGTAAAAAAAGAAAATGAAAGGGCCTTAAAAAGTGCCTGCTTTCCTGCGGAAAAAGAGAGCTTTCTTGCAGACAGCAGCAGGCATATCCTGGCTCTTACGGCTAAGATACTGGGGCATCCCGTGACAAAAAGCGATGACGAATGGTCCATAGCCTTAATGGCTGTTTCGGAGGCTGTCGACAGCTATGACCCCGAAAGGGGGGATTTCTGGTCCTATGCGGCAATCGTCATTAAAAGCAGGCTGCTCAACATGTACAGGAAGGAAAGGCGGTCTTCCGTGGAGATCCCTGTGAGTCCCGATATCTTTGAAGGGGAGATAGGAGAAGACGACCCTGACCTTTCCATGAAGCTTAAGGTCAGGGAGGAACTGACCCTTGATGAGAACTCCGGCCCAGACAGCCTTATTGATGAGATCAATGCCCTTACCGGGGAGCTTGAAGCCTACGGGATCTCATTTTTCGATCTTACAAAATGCTCCCCCAGGGCTTCAAAAACCAGAAGGGGCTGTGCCGAGGTCATAGCCTCTGTCTTTCTTCCCCCTCCTTTGGTGGAGTATCTCAGGAAGAAAAAGGTCCTGCCCTCCTCCGAGCTGCAAAAAAGATCCGGCCAGAGCATTAAGTTCCTGGATAAGTTCAGGAAATACCTTATCGCAACGACTCTTATCCTTGACGGGGACTATCCGCAGATAGCGGAATATGTTGAGGATATGAGGCCGGAATGATCGTAATAAGATGACTGCCCGGAAAATGCCGTTAAAGCTCCATCGCATTCGTTTCCGATAGAAAAAGCTTAAGTTAACGGCATTGGTTCTGAACAGTTACATAACATGAATGAAAGAAAGGATCACATATCATGAAAGCAATGGTAATGAGCATTAAAGACGGAAAAGCCGCTGTGCTTGCCCACGACGGGACCTTTAATGAGATAAAGGACAGGGGTTACTCTGTGGGACAGATCATGGATTATAAGGCTCCTTCCGCTTCCATCATAAGGTTTGCTTCGGCAAAGGCTTCACAGATAGCAGCCGCTGCCGCTGCCGTTCTTATCATAAGTACGGCCATAACCGCCACCACCTATGGCTACAGTACCGTGACACTGGATGTTAATCCCTCGCTTCGGTATGACCTCAATGTCTTTGACAGGGTGGTGGATCTCGATTCCTATAATGAAGACGGGGAGGAGATAGTCGAAAAGATCCGTTCCGGCGTCATGGGAAAGGAGCTGGAGCAGGCTCTTGATATCACTCTGGATGCCCTGGATGATTCTGATTACATTAAAGAAGATACCCCGGTGGTCCTGACCGTGGCAAGTCATATGCACAGGGATGAAAGGCTTAAGCAAAAGGCTGATGCTGAAATGAAAGAATGGAATCTTAAGGAGCACCCTTCAGACGGGGGCAGCGAACGAAAAAGTGTCAGTCCCAATACCATAATAATCACCAGAGACCAGCTTAAGGCTTCGGATAAAAAGCAGGAAAGCCCGGGAAGGCCTGTCCTTAATGAAATAAAAGCGCCTGCCGATCTTAAGCCTCTGCCCTCCGTTTCGGACGGAAATGCCGGTCCTTCTTCAGATCCCGAAGGAAAAATTCCCGGTCCGGATCCCGGCATGCCTTCTGACGGCACCGGTGCAAGACCTTCAGACGGCACCGGTTCAAAGCCTTCAGAACCCGAAAACGGACTTCCCGGTGATCCGGGAGATCCCGGGTCTTCCGGAAAAGAAAAACCTGACGGAGCTCCTTCCGATAAGACATCAGACCCGCCAAAAATGCCTGAGGGAGATTCTGCGCCTCCCTCAGGGTTTAATGACGGGAATGCCGTTCCTCCCTCCACTCAGGCTCCGGAGGGAAATTCAGCTCCTCCTTCGGGACAGACTCCGGAGGGAGGTTTTCAGCCTCCTTCCACTCAGGCTCCCGAGGGAAATTTTACTCCCCCTTCCGGCCAGGCTCCGGATGGGGGTTCTGCGCCTCCTTCCACTCAGGCTCCCGAGGGAGATTTAACTCCTCCTTCCGGCCAGTCTCCGGATGGAGGTTCCGCGCCCCCTTCCGGTCAGTCTCCGGACGGGGGTTCTGCGCCCCCTTCCACTCAGGCTCCCGACGGAAATTCAGCTCCTCCTTCCGGTCAGGCTCCGGATGGGAATTTTCAACCCCATTAATTTTTTTTCTTATACCCCCGTTTTTTCCTCCAACTCCTTGTAATTATCAACAGGACAAAATGATGCAGGCTTTGCCCGACATTGCAAAACGGACATCCGGCAGAATTCAGTCGGCTATAAACCATTGTTTACAGAGGAGGGAAAAACATGCTGTACTTAAGATTAAAAAACCGTTTTACAGGAAAGGCTGCAGCTTATCTGACTGCGGCCGCTTTGTCTTTATCGGTATCATTTAACCCGGTCACTGCATATGCTTCCGAAAAAAGCATATCGGTGGATCCCGGGTATACACTTTCCGTTTCGGAAGATGAGATTTCCGTTAATGATCCTTCTGATGCCGAAAGCTCTGATCCGGAATCCTTTGGTGAAGAAGCTTCCGGCATTGAAACCTCAGATGCTTCAGATGCCTCAGATTCAGAAATCGGAGTTTCAGGCAAAGACGCTTCAGATACCTCAGTTTCGGGTGATACAGTTTCCAATGATACTGTTTGCGATAATTCTGTTTCCAATAATTCTGTTTCCGATAATTCTATTTCCGGTCAGTCCGCCGGGATCCTTACATCAGAGGCTGAAGACGTGGCTGCCTCCTCAGCAGAAGGTTCCGGCTCTGTCTCCTTTTCGGTTGAAAACGGTGTTACCCTGGCATCCCTTTCGGAGTCAGCAGAGGGCATTGAAGTTACAAAGGATGAAAGCACCGGGGTTTATAGCGTTACCATATCCCAAAACGGCTCCTATTCCTTCACGGGAAATGCAGTTAATACAGTTTTTTCTGTTCCCGACGGGATCGAAGCCGGACTTTTGTTCAATGACCTGACAGTGGATGATACCAGTCTTAATTCGGTTCTTTCAAAGGATACTGCCGTGATCGAGGGCGGAAAGAAATCCGTCATTACCATCACTTCCACCGGGACCAATTCACTCACCGGCAGCAGCTCCTTTACCTCGGAGCCCTCTGCGGTTATTAAAGGAAAAAAGGCCTCTACCCTTAATTTTAATGGAAGCGGAACCCTTACGGTAACAGACCCCATGTCACCGGAGCTTGATTATACGGTTGATTCAGCTGCTGTAGATCCGGCAGATGCCATATCCGCAAAGGAGGGCACTATAAACATAGAAGATGGTGTCCTTAATTTAAGGGCGGTTGGAAGCGCTCTTAAGGCAAAGACCGGGACCATCAGCATTAAAGGCGGACAGGTAAATGTCTCCGAATGCCATGACGATGCCATTAAGGCCAAGGACGGAACCATTAATATTTCCTCGGGAACCCTTAATCTTTCCAATGTTTACGGCGACGGGCTGAAAGCAAAAATGGAGGACACCACTGATGGAGGCAACATCATCATAAGCGGCGGCCTTCTTAATATCAACGATAACATCCATGGAGACGGGATACGCGGAGAAAACATAGACATTTCCGGCGGGGAGCTTAATATCAAGACTTATTTTGAAGGTGCCTCTGCCGGATATTACACAAGCGGCAGTTCCTCAACCACCCTTAACTGCATCACGGAAAATGAGGGCACAGGGCTTAAGACAGAGCGGATCAACGTAGACACGGGGGATCATGCGGCAATCAAGGCCGGGACAAAAGCTTCCACCAGGATATACACCGACACCACGCTTTCCTACACCGCCTCCGGTCACCTTAACATAAGCGGAGGCACCTTAAATCTCGACACCTCTGAGACAGGCCTTAAGGCAAACAGTGTGACTTCAGGCGGCTACACGGCCTGCTCCAACGGCGTTTATGTGATAGGTGCCCCCGATGACGGGCTTAAGTCAGACAATACCATGAGCATCACGGGAGGCAGCATCACAATTAAAGCCTCTGACGATGCCTTAAGTGCGGCAGGGGACCTGATAGTCACCGGAAGCTCAACGGTCATTAATGCAAAGACCTGCTACGAGGGCTTTGAGGCCGGAAATATCACTGTGGGAACAAAGGGTGAAACAGCAGGTCCTGCCATTACCATCGATTCAAATGATGACGGGATGAATGCCGCCCAAAAGACCAATGTGACCTATACCTATGACTGCACCTCTTCCGAGGATCTCGATTACGGCTACACCAAAACAAGCGTCAAGGGCAGCGGCTGCACCTGCAGGATCTACAGCGGCACCCTTACCGTAAGGATAGACAGTGCTTCGACTAAAAGCGCCTCTCTTTCGGGAAAAACCGTAAGCTACAGGGCTGACGGCGACGGGATAGACTGCAACGGAAGTCTTGATATTGAAGGCGGAACCGTCTTTGTTTTCGGATCCACAAACACCTCCAACTCTCCCTTCGATTCGGATTCAGGTTTTACCTTAGGCTCTTCTGCCACTATACTGGGAACCGGTTCAAACGGAATGGGTGAAGCTGCTCCCTCTTCAGGTGACGGAGTGTATGTTTCCTATGGAAGCAGCGGTCAGGGAGGAGGACCTATCTTCAGGGGTTTCAGTGCCTCAGATGCATCCGCTGATATGTCGGATTCCGATCCTGCTGGCATTTTCGGGGGAGCATCCTCCATCGGTGCAGGTTCGGCTTTTAAGGTTCTTTCAGGCTCCACAGAGCTTATAAGCACTACCCTCCCCTATGCAGCAGACTACCTTATTTACGGATCACCCTCCCTTACAGAGGGTCAGTCTTATACTCTTAGCATCGCGGGAAGTACCTCCTCTGCAGCAGCCGTAAAGGCCGGAAGCACAGGCTCGACAGATCCCTCCCAGCCTTCGCAGCCGGGAGTTCCCACGCAGCCCGGCGCTCCCTCGCAGCCCGGAGTTCCCTCGCAGCCGGAGGTTCCTTCGCAGCCCACAGATCCCACCCAGCCTACGGATCCCACCCAGCCCACGGTTCCTGGTCAGCCTGTGGATCCTGTTACACCTGAAGATTCTTCTGAAACTGTTTCAAAGGTTACCCGGGTCAACCTTAACGCGACCTCTGTTTCCCTTGGAGTCGGCAGGAGCTTCCTGCTTAAGGTCAGCTCAGTGGCTCCTTCGGATGCCGACCCTTCGGTCACCTGGAAAAGCTCTGATGAGAGCATTGCAACGGTTAAGGACGGACTTGTTACCGCAATTTCCACGGGAGCTTCGCCGGCTAAAACAAAGACAGTCAAAATAACCGCGACCGCCGCAGACGGCAGCGGCAAATATGCAGTCTGCAACGTTACGGTTGGAAATGCCATAACAGGTATCAGTCTTTATGAAAAAGGTGTTTTAAGCACAACAGCCCCTGAAAAGCTGACTCTCGCCAGGGGAAAGAGCCTTCGCCTGACTCCTTCTTTTACAACTACTTATTCCGGTTCGGGGATCACTGAGCCCATGAGCAGGAAGCTCATCTGGTCAAGCTCTGATGAGAGCATTGCACAGGCTGGCACTGATGGTACCATAAAGGCCATAAGATGCGGCAAAGTCACCATCAGTGCAAGAACTGCCGGTCTTTTCGGAAATGACGGAACGGGAAATGACGTGGTTTCAAGCCTGGAGCTTACGGTTACCGCTCCCGTGACTTCAGCCTCCGTCTTAAAAACCGTGACTGTTGAAGAGGGAAGGAGCACAGACCTTAAGGGCTATCTTTCGGTCGCCCCCTCAGATGCAGCCTTCAATGCGGTTTTTGAAGCAGCTGACAGCGCCCACGGTTCTGTCAGTCCCGAAGGGATCTTTACGGCTCTTTCGGCCGGAAGCACAAAGATCAGGGTGACTGTCACCTCAGGAGAAGAAGGAGCCTTCAGCAAAACCCTGAACATGACCGTAAAAAGCGTTTCTCCCCTTTCGGATGCGCAAAAGGCCAAAGCCAGACTTACCCTTAATAAAAAGAAGGCAGTACTTGGATGCTCAAAGAGCCTTCAGCTTGTGGCTAAATGCTCTCCTGCCCTCTATGACACCCTGACATTCACCAGCTCGGCACCGGAGATCGTTTCGGTTAACAGCACAGGTCTCGTGACGGTTAACTCCGACCAGAAAAAGGGAACCGCGGTCATTACCGTAAGGATGGCTGATAAAACCGCTTCCTGCACCATAACTGCTTCACCCACCACCTCAGACAGCTTCAGCCTCGATACTTCGGCTTATGACAAGGTTGCAGCAAAGGGGATCGCTGTCGGAAAAAGCGTTAAGATAAAGACCCTTTTTGCAGAAACTCCCGCAAGCAAAAAGATCATCTGGTCTTCGGATGACCCGGCGGTTGCAAGTGTTAAAAACGGACTTGTCAAAGCTCTTTCCGAGGGAACGACTACCATAAGGGCAACCTCGGAGGACGACCCCCGCATTCAGAAGACCCTGACAGTTAAAACCTATGTGCCTGTTAAAAAGCTGTCACTTAACTGTTCACTGATCAGGATAGCAGCCGGAAGGACCGTATGCATAAGAACCATAAGCCTTAATCCCTCTGAGGCTACAGATCAGACGCTTTCAGTGTCCTTAAGTTCCAAAACAAAAAACAGCCCTGCTTCTGCTGTCGCTCTTATTGCGGTTAAGAAGGCTGACGGCACTGTTTCGTCCTACGGCACTGACATTGATTCCATTGATTTTTCATCAGGTGAGACCCTCTGCTTTAAGGGTGTGGGAAAGGGAACGGCACTTCTTACACTGACCGCAAAGGACGGGAGTTCCAAGAAAGCTTCGGTAAGGATCAGAGTTACCGAATAATCCCTTCTATTCGATACTGCTTACGTGGTCTGGCAGACCACGCAAGCAGTATCACTCATTCTTCCAGAAGATCCGCAAAGAAGACAGGGAAGCGGTCTGCAAATTCCTTAAGGATCATATCACTGATTTCCTTCATCTGGGGATGGGCTCTTTGGGCACTCCTGAGACTGAAGAAATTTCTCCAGGATCTGATGTTCATGGTCATGACGATCTCGGTCTTTAAGGAATTTGGCAGGACGCTCCTGGCTTCCTGGGGCTTTGCTCCGGCCTCTATCATCTCAAAATAGAACTTTTCCGCACTCTCCATTGCCCTGGTCCAGATCTCATACTTTTTCTTATCCGTCTCGTTATTTAAGTCATAGTTGAAGCCCGTGGCTATGTCGATGACATTTATCTCATTTCCAAACTTGTCTTTGGTGTAGTTGCAGTATCTGGTGCTTTCCTGGCTGTAGCTTGCGATGCGGTGGCGGACTATCTCGTGGGTCACTCCCCTGTCACAGATGATCCTGACCGTGATGGATTCGTGCTCGATCACGGATCCGTGCCCGCTCTTTACTATTCCCGTGATGAATTTTTCCGCACTGCCCTCTGCTATCCTGTCCTCGCTCTTATAGCAGACCCGGCCTATCTTCTCGATCTTTTTAAGCATCTTTTCATAGTCGTTTTCACTGACTATCTCAAACTGTGGTTTAATTACCTTCATTTTTTCCTCCTTATGAAAACCATGGTTTATGTCTGACCAGACCATTTTTGCGGTGTCTCGCAAAATACTCAGAACAGCAAAAAAAGTTCCTCTGAAATCCTTGTTTTATGACCACTGCCGCAATTCTTAAACCCGAACAGACTATATCATCATATCAGTTAAAAGTCATCTAAAACCCGTATTGTTACCCCGGACTTAGCAGGGGGGGATCTTAACCGGGCTGTCTATAAGGATCCATCGTTACTGCTTACGTGGTCAACCAGACCACGTAAGCAGTAACGGGTTCGGCACATGAGAATTGCCTTCGGCAATAGTGCCGAACCTGCTAAATTTACATATTTGCCCGTAGCTACTCGACTCCATCAGCATGCTTAGTCGCTCGTAGCTCGGGACTGAACAATAACGATCCATCACAAATTGTCTGTTCTGAACCCTTCGCTTTCCAAACAGTTGCCCTCAAATACCCTTGTGCTCCTTCCTTATGCACAATGCCGCAAGCATCATAAATCCTGCAAACGAGATCACAAGCCCCGGATAAAAGCCTTCTGGGATGTATCTCATATCTATGCTGTGGTTCCCTTCTTTAGCCGGGATGGCAAGCAGGGCTCCAAGAACCTTTTCCGCTTTAACCGGAATGCCGTCCACCCTGATCCTCCAGCCCCTGTCAAAAGGTATGGACATGACTATCATGCTGTTTTCGGGAACCTTCATATCATAATGAAGCTCCGAGCTTTTCATCATCTGCAGGGATGAGGCTGCCCTTTTTGAGGCTCTCTTCCCCCAGTCTGCAAAGGCTCCTGTGTTTTCATAGTAAAAATATGCCCCTGAAACACTGACCCTGTCTCCCAGAGCCTTTAGAGAGATCTCAAGCTCAGTCCCCGGATCATAGGTTCCTGCGTTAAGAACTCCCTCGTTGGAATCCGTGAAGTAATGATCCCAGTCCGTGCCGTTCACATAGATCTCCACCGGAGCGGGATCCTCCGACTCAAAGTAAAAATAGAGGGGAAGACGGTCCATGATATGGATATTGTATGTCAGCTCCTTATCCGACCCGGTTCGGTCATATTCTGCTTTTATATACAGATCACCTTTCCCGTCCCCGGATCTTTCAGAGCCTGTTTTTTCAGCTTCCGTTTTTTTGGCTTCTGCTCCCCCTGTCATCTTTGCCAGGGCATTCTGGCATTCGAATATATTCTCTGCCTCTATATCAAAATCCTTTATCCCTTCATCAGCAGGAAAGGCCATCTTTAGTGCATGGGGATTTTCATATACATAATAGTCCCCCTCCGATGATACATAGTCATAGGGCTTATATGTCTCATCGAATCTGGAAATATAGTATCTGACTCCAAGCAAAGCATCCGCAAAGGCGGTACTTCCCGGTCCGTAATAGGCATAGACCCCGGTGTCCCTAAAACCCATCCGTTCCATGAAATGCCTGACCTCGGCCTTCTCGCAGGAGCTGTAGTGGGAAAGTCCCGGATAGTCAAAGAGCATGGAATCGTTGGGGGTAAACAGGAAATCCTTCTCCATCCTGTACAGTTCTTCTCCCTTTGGCCTGCAGGTCTCTACAGCCCTGTCAATGCTTCTGTATCTTTCGTTGAATTCCGAAATCAGGGGCAGGGTTCCGTCTTCTCCTTCAGCATTGTAAGCCGGATAGATCGTGACCGCGCTGAGGGTAACCTCTGAGATGACTGTTGCAAGGCACAGGATAAAAGCTGCCTTTTTCGACCGCTTGTTTATTATCAGCGAAAGACCTGTCAGGCATAGGACAGCCCCGCTGATAATAAGCCTTCCCGTGCTTACATAAGGATTCTTCATTATGTACAGGATCACAGGTATCAGGAAAGTGATTCCCAGGGCAGCTGCCGTCTTCCATCTCTTCTTATCTTCACAGGAGAGCGAATATTTTATGTTAACCTCTTTCCCGGTTTCTTCCCTTATCTCAAGATAAGACCTGTATGCAGGGAATATCACCGCAAGGCTGAAAAGGAATGAGTAGCGGAAGGGAAATCCCTGGGGATTGTTAAAGCCGTGCCAGACAGAATCAAGAGTGTTTATCCACATGCTTATATAGAGGGCAGCAAGTACGAAAAGGGCTGCCAGCTTTTCCCTTACCGGACGTTTCAGCAGGAAAAACAGGATCAGAAAGCAGACCGCAGTCAGTGAGCTGTAGACCATGGGCAGCTGTGAAGCAGAGTCATTCCCCGCAAGCAGTACCGAAAGAAAATCCGCCAGCTTAAACCGTCTGTAAAATCCAAAATCAGCATTTACACTGCTCTTTTCTCCCCGAAGTGACAGAGCCGTCATCAAAAGAAAGACCCCGTTTAAGAGCAAAGCAGTTGCCAGAGCAAAGGCAAAGGACGGCAGCTTCCTGATCCTTGAAAAATCCTCTATCAAAGCGGCAAGGTAAAGGATCACCAGAAAAAGCATGAGCATATAGCCCATATAATAGCTCATGAACACATAGAGGGCAGTTAGCAGGATGAACAGGATCATTGACTTTTTGTCAGCCTGCGGAATTTTTCCCCTTATTGACAGGGATCCGTCTTCGGAGTCTGTCAGACTTTCGGCCGGGGCTTTCTCATTTTCCTGTCCGATCCCGAGAAATCTGCTGAAGGCAAGCAGAACCAGGGGAAGCAGAGCCAGATTTGAAAAGTACAGGGTACATACAAAATACGCATATATAAATCCCATCCCTGAATAGGCTGTCGAAAAGATCAGCGAGGCCGGGGACGGCTTATTTACATTATTCAAAAACACAGATGCAGAGAGACCGCAGAGGGCGGTCTGTAAAAGGATCAGCACCTCTATTCCCACCGCGATCTTTTCTTCCGGAAAGAGAAAAAGAATGAACAGCAGGGGATTATGAAGGTAATAGGCACTAAAGCCCGGCATATCCCCACCCAGGGTTTTATAAAAAGTGTATGAAAAATCGGCGTTTGAAGTAAATACAGTCTTAAAATATTTAAAAAAAGCCACAAACTGACGGCCCATATCCCCCGTGAGCACACTGTGGTCTCCAAAGGGAAAGACAGCACAGGCTGCATAAAGTACAAGGGTCACTCCTGCTGATATCAGGAAAGACAGAAGATAGATTTTTGCTTTGATCGGGTTCCTGTTTTTTATCATATTTATCTGACCGGATTTCTGCCCGCTCCTTTTTTCCGCACCTTGAACTCCATGACGGAACCTCCGGCTTCGGAAGGTTTTTACTGACTGTCACAACGAAAATAATATTCTGGTTAATGTCCGGAACCAATGTTATTAACTTAAGCTTTCAGTCATCCTGAAGGGATGTGAGAGATCTTTATAATCTGCAGGTTATTATCCCTCGGTTTCGCCATGGATGACACTAAGTAAATGACAAGGCTATTTTCTCATTCATGGTTGACAGCAGAACGCATGTTCGGTATAATATTTATATCGAACATTGACAAGATATCGGGTTGCTATCTTAAAACACCCTTGAATAGCGTAAAATCTTAAAGGTTAGGGCCGAAACTGAATAAAGGCCCTGTTCGGTTATAAGTAGCCTGAATTAGATCAGGTAGAGGTATCAGGCTAATACCATTAAAAGACCGGGGCAAAAAGCTTCGGGAATTTATAAATATCAACCACAAGTTGGTAAATAGCCAATGACAATAGTTCGGAACCCTTCTGTTTCTGAACGCCTACTGATTCAGAACAAACGAGATCGTTAGTTCCTCCGGATTTCGAACATATCTGGCTTTATTTCTGTTCTTAAGGAATTCGAAAACATTTCCCTTTGAGAACAGAAAATCATCAAATCCGTCATAGACTGCCCTGTCCGAGCATCTGATGGTCAGGATCCCGTCTCCGGCAGCATAGGCATTGTCAAAGGCATCATCCAGCTTTCCCACATCCGTCTCCGTAAAGTAGGTTCCTGTCCTTACAAAATAATAAGAAGAAAGACTTGTGCAGATCGGAGGCGGAACTATGTGTGAAACATGATGGTTCTTATATATGATCTCATCCGAAGCCCCGAGGAACACATAGTCCTTCATTGCTTCATTCCTGTTCTCGGCCGAGTTGTGATAGGAAGTGTCTCCCCAGGTGACATCAACGTGGCAATAGATCCCGTCAAGTCTCATGATGTTCCAGGCGTGGCTTTCTCCTCCGGCCTCGCCGTACACAGTGGTACAGAAGATCCCCAGTTCATCGCAGAGGTATTTTGCTGCCATGGAATATCCCTGGCACACACTCTTATTTTCTGCAAAAACCGAGCAGATATTCTGGTTGTTTTTTGAACTGCCGTCATATTCCGTGTTATCTATCAGATAGTCAAAGAGATATTTTGCCTTGGAATACTCGTCGGGGCAATCGGGCATGGAGGAAAAAAATTTGTTGACATAATCATCTATGCTGTCCTCCATTCTCAGGATCTCGTCCTCATCCATGGTGTATCTGGGAGCCAGGCTTATGCTTTTGGTCTTTCCGTCAAGAGTGGTCTTTGTCATCCTGTAGCCGTCCAGATAGAAAAAATCAGGATTGTCGGTCATGACACAGTTAAAGCATTTATCTATCTCATCCTCATCCAGTGAAGACAATACCCCTTCCGGCATCCTTTGAAGTATCATGGTGTATATCTGTGAGTAGACAAGCTTTTCGTGATCCCTTAGCTTGTGATAGCAGTACTTTGAAGGATCAAACTGCTGATCCGCGGGATTTAATGCTGAGCTGTTTCCGCTGAAGGTCACTACTGTCGGGATTTCTGCCATGTTTCCGGAAGCCGCCTGTCCGCCATCGGCTCCTGTCCGGGTTCCGTCCGGTCCGCTGACAGAAGATGGATCGGAAGATGCACCGCTCCCCTCCCGGAGCATGTCATCCGGACTGCTTTCCGTAGAAGGAAAAACATCCGACAGGAGCTCAGAGGCATTCTGCTTAATATCCACCAGTGCCCAGGGCACCTGGCTGTCTCCGGTATTCACCCCGTCTTTGGGGACGGAGCCCTCCTCTGTTTCTGCCGAAAAGGGCATGGACGCACAGGAAGTTGTCAGACTTAAGGCAGCTGTACATATTAAGGATAATACCAGTGCTTTCTTTTTCATGTTCGGCCACCTTTGTCGTTACTGCTTACCTGGTCCGGCTAATCACGTAAGCAGTAAAGGGTTCGGCACATGAGAATTGCCTTCGGCGGAGGTGTCCGAACCTGCTAAATCTTCATATTTGCCCACAGCTACCCGACTCCATCAGCATGCTTTGCCGCCCGCGACCCGGGATTGAAAAGTAGCGTTCAGAACCCTTCGGTTTCTGAACGGTTGCCCTCAGTCTTCATTGAACTCCTCGAGTATCAGTCCCTCGTTTCTGTCCAGAGTCATTCCGATGCTCCAGGCATTCACAAACAGGAGAAGGGGATTTCCCTTCAGGTCATTTATCTTCTTCATGTCCGAGGTTCCGGTTATCTTATCCAGATCCGCATCCTTGTTCTTGATCCATCTGATATGCTCATAGGGAAGCTGCTCCAGCCTGATCTCAACATTGTATTCATTTTTTAGTCTGTATTGCAGGACTTCGAACTGAAGAACTCCCACAACTCCCACTATTATCTCTTCCATTCCCCCCTTGGGTTCCTGAAAGATCTGGATCGCGCCCTCCTGGGCTATCTGCATCACGCCCTTCACAAACTGCTTTCGTTTCATGGTATCCAGCTGTCTGACTCTGGCAAAATGCTCCGGAGCAAAGGTCGGGATCCCGCTGTATCTGAACTTGTCTCCGTTCATGCAAAGGGTGTCCCCGATGGAATAGATCCCCGGATCAAAGATCCCTATGATGTCCCCTGCATAGGCCTCGTCAACCATATGCCTGTCATCTGCCATCATCTGCTGGGGCTGCGAAAGCCTGACAGTCTTTTCTCCCTGCACGTGGTAGACATCCATTCCGGCGGTAAACTTACCCGAGCAGATCCTCATAAAAGCGACCCTGTCACGGTGAGCCTTGTTCATGTTCGCCTGAATCTTAAATACAAAGGCGGAAAAGCCCCTTTCCACGGGATCGATCACCCCCGTGTCAGCAACTCTGGGCAGGGGCGGTGAAGTCATCTTAAGGAAATTCTGCAAAAATATATCCACTCCAAAATTCGTCAGAGCAGAGCCGAAGAAAACCGGCGAAAGCTTTCCCTGATCCACGGCTTTCTGATCAAATTCCACACTTGCGCCGTCAAGAAGCTCGATCTCTCCTTTAAGCTGCTCCAGAAAGTCCTTTCCGATCTTTGACTTAAGAGTCTCTTCATCTTCTATTGAAATGAACTCTTCTTTGCCTTCCTTTGTTCCCTTCTTTGTGTCGGAAAACAAAACCACATTTTTAGACGCCCTGTCATATACACCCTTAAATTCCTTCCCGGATCCGATGGGCCAGTTGACCGGACAGGTTTCAATGCCCAGTTCTTTTTCAATCTCATCCACCAGGTCAAAGGTATCTCTTGCCTCTCTGTCCATCTTATTAATGAAGGTAAAGATCGGAATCCCTCTTCTGCCGCAGACCTTGAAGAGCTTTCTGGTCTGGGCTTCCACACCCTTGCCGGCATCGATCACCATGACAGCCGAGTCCGCAGCCATCAGCGTTCTGTAGGTATCCTCCGAAAAGTCCTGATGACCGGGTGTATCCAGGATGTTGACACAGCATCCTCCATACTCAAACTGCAGCACCGAAGAGGTTACAGATATTCCCCTTTCTTTTTCTATGTCCATCCAGTCCGAGACTGCATGCCTTGCGGTGGCCTTGCCCTTTACTGAGCCAGCCAAATTTATCTGGCCGCCGTAGAGCAGGAATTTTTCCGTCAGTGTAGTCTTTCCCGCATCCGGGTGGGATATGATTGCAAAGGTACGTCTTTTGTTAATCTCACTTTTTAAATCCGCCAAAATCCTGTATCTCCTCTGTAGAACCCAGTTTAGTAGTAACCATTCAAAACACGGCAAAAATTCTTGCGGGCTGACCCATGAAAAATGCCGCCTTCTTTATTATATGATCCGATCCGTCCGAAGCCGGGGCTAAAGCCGAAGATGAAACCGAGGACAGAGCCGAAGCCGAAGCCGGAACCGAAACAGGGACCGGAACCTTAGCCGGTCAGAAATGACCGCAGTAACAAGCATATATTAAACAGCAAAAATAGTAAACATCCGCAGACTCTTAACCCAAAACGTAAGCCATTGATTCTGATCTACCTTTCATATACCAGTTATATCAAACACCTGTTCGATTGTCAATATCATAAAAATAATTTTTTTAACCTGACTGAATTTCAAAAAAATACAATATCAAAAATTCAGATTATCCAAATACCTGTTTTGAAATTCCGGATCTGAAGCAAGATCCAGGTAGGTACATTTACTTCTTATCATTTCAACCGTTTTTATATTTTCGTCGATATCTCCCGTTATAAATTTAATTGCTCCCATCAGGCTGGTATTTCCCATAGCGATCGTTTTTTCTTCCAGTTCTTTCGGGAGCAGACCTATATCAGCCGCTTTTTTTGCATCGATTGCTTGGCCAAGTCCTCCTGCCAGATAAACCTTTTTTATTTCAGAATAAGATAACTTTTGTTTTTTCAATAAGAGATCGATTCCGGTTCTTATGGCAGCCTTTGCCAGTTGAACCTGACGGACATCATTCTGGGAAAAAAGAATATAACTTCCGTCATTTTTTCTTGCCACCCTGAAAGGTTTTTCAAGGACACCTTCCCGGGTGATCCTGCCTGATCTTAACAGTCCGTGGATTATTTCGATCACCCCGGTTCCGCAAATACCTTTTGGGGGTAAATTGTTAATTGTTTTTAATGAAATTTCTCCCCTGTTATTTAACTCAAAAGAGCATATCGCGCCCTGAGCCGCCGGCATTCCATATTCTATTGAAACCCCCTCAAATACAGGGCCTGCGGCAGTCGAAGCAGTTAAGATAACGCCAGAGGATGCCAAAGCCATCTCCCCGTTGGTACCCAGATCCAGAAACAGGGTGTTTTCTTTTTCAACAGCTAATCCACAGGCAAAAATCCCCCCTATGATATCACCTCCGATAAAAGCACCTGTTCCAGGAATTATGTAAACAGGGGTCCCGCCCATAAAGTCCAACCCATCAAAAAGAGCCCCAAAATCGGTCGTTATAAGGTCGATATCAACTGTTTTGTAAGGATATTTTCCCAGGCCGGAAACGTCGAAACCATTGAGAAAATGTACCATTGCAGTATTGGCTGCAATAGAAACGTATGCTATATCCCTTATCCCGGATCCCATCAGAAGACCGGCGATGATATCTCTGATGTCTTTTCTTAAAAATCCCGTAATCTCGGCATTTTTCCCCTCAGATGCGGCTCTAAGCCGCGAAATAACGTCACTTCCGAAAATCCTCCCGGAATTTGCGACAGTATTGTCACAAATTACACTAAAATCACCCTCGCTATCGAGTTCAATGAGCACACCTGCGATTGTTGTTGTACCAATATCGATCGCAAGCCCATATTTCGCTGTTTCTCCATTGTGGATAACTTTTTCAGCCCTGTTATTTTTATCCGGATCCCTATGTTGAGGGCAGGCATTATATGACAGTATTGTCATGTTTTGGGGCTTATCAACAATTTTAACCACCATGCCCTCTTTATACGTTATTTGGCATGCCTTATGTAAACCAACTGACCCATCCGGCATTTTTATCTCCACCAGGCACTTTCCGCAGGTTCCATTCCCCCCGCAGGGAGCTTCTATGATCTGATTTTGTTTTTGAAGGTATTCCAGAACGGTCATTATCCTTTACTCTTCCGCTTTTGAAACAATAATCCTCGTTATTATCATTTCGATAACTTTGATTACTATATTTCGACGATAATTTTAAAATATCTTTGATTATTTAACTAAAACCATAAAATATCTTCGACTATTTTAAAATTCCATGATATATCTGGCGATATTATTCAAACCAGTAAAGATATCTTTAATTATTTTAAAATTTTAAAATATCTTCAGATATGATAACTACGCCTATTTTTAGCGCGGAGCTGAATTTAATACTTGAGGTTATTTTAAAATCTATATCTTTCGTTATTATAACCTTAATTATTTTAAACCTCCTCTGTCCCTTCAGAACCCTTCGGATCCTGAAAGGTAACAGGCGATTCTGCATTTGATCGAACTGCCTGTAAGCGCAAAATCGCTGTTAAATGGCCTCTATACCGGTATCATAATTAAAAGTAATAATAATACTCTTTTCCCCGTTTTTTAGTTATAATGCCCTTAAGAAGTTAAAATCGTTTGAACGTATGTTCTTTTTGTGGTGCAAATGCAGTAAAAATCAGACTTTCAGTCCTGTTTTTATGCCTTTTCCACAAGATATAGACCCATTATAAACCTTAATCCATAAATATGGTAGAGGTTATTCCGTAACCCTTCATTCATGAGCCGTTAAAGAGGACTTCTTGCGCGGGAAAGCGGAATTTCGCGCAAGAACTCCGCGTTCCGCGGAGCACACCTTTGCCTTCGGCAAAGCCTGGTCGAGTACGATTATTGTTTTTCTGATGAAAAACAATAATCTATGCATATTTGTCCGTAAAAATGCTTATTTCAGAGCGCTGAGTGGGTCGGAGGATGCCACTTTTTTTACGGGCAATACGGATGAACGGCGGATCTGACATGATCCTGCTCAGGCCGGATGACCAGCCAGTATCAGGGAGTTTTCAAGGAGAATATGTGATGGATACAAAACAACCATCTGACAGCATTTCAGGAAAGTCAGTAAAAAACCCCGGGACGACATCAGATGATACCGTCCCGGGGTCTCTTTGTTTTAAATAATATCCCTTATGCGTTCACTCCAAGCTCTTCAAGGGCTGCCTGAGCGGCTGCAAGCCTTGCGATGGGAACTCTGAAGGGTGAGCAGGACACATAGTTCAGACCAACCTTATGGCAGAAGAACACCGATGAGGGATCTCCGCCGTGCTCGCCGCAGATACCCAGTCTGATGTCCGGATTAGTCTCCCTGCCCTTCTTTGCAGCCATCTCGATAAGCTGTCCGACACCGGTCTGATCCAGCTTCGAGAAGGGATCCGACTCATAGATCTTTGCCCTGTAATATGCAGGCAGGAACTTGCCGGCATCGTCTCTCGAGAAGCCGAAGGTCATCTGGGTCAGGTCGTTGGTACCGAAGGAGAAGAAATCGGCCTCCTTTGCGATCTCATCCGCAGTAAGAGCTGCTCTGGGGATCTCGATCATGGTACCTATGTGATAAACTATGTCCGAATTTCTTTCCTTTTTAACATGCTCGGCTGTCTTGATGACGGTTTCCTTAACGTACTTAAACTCCTTGACATCGCCCACAAGGGGGATCATGATCTCAGGCTCAATGGAGAAGCCCTCCACGTCCTCAACCTCGATGGCAGCCTCCATAACGGCTCTTGTCTGCATCTCGGCGATCTCGGGATAGGTAACCGCAAGACGGCAGCCTCTGTGACCCATCATGGGGTTAACCTCGTGGAGACTGTTGCAGGCTTCCCTGACTTCATCGACCGAAAGCCCCATCATCTCTGCCAGCTCGGCAATGTCCTTCTCATCCTTGGGAACGAACTCATGAAGAGGCGGATCGAGGAACCTGATGGTAACGGGTCTGCCCTTAAGGGCTGTGTAGAGGCCCTTGAAATCAGCCTTCTGATAAGGGATAAGCTCATAGAGAGCCTTCTTCCTCTCATCATAGGTCTTTGAAAGGATCATCTTACGAAGCTTGGGGATCCTCTCGGGATCAAAGAACATATGCTCTGTACGGCAAAGACCGATTCCCTCGGCGCCGTTACGGACAGCGGTCTCGGCATCGGCCGGGGTGTCCGCATTTGTATAAACCTTAAGCTTCCTCAGAGCATCAGCCCAGCCCATGAGACGCTTGAAATTACCGGAGATCTCAGCCTCACTGGTAGCAATGTCACCCTTATAAATCTTACCTGTTGAGCCGTCAAGAGAGATGTAATCGCCCTCCCTGAAAAGCTCTCCGCCCAGGGTGAATTCCTTCTTCTCCTCATCCATCTGAATGTCACCGCAGCCGGAAATGCAGCAGGTACCCATACCTCTTGCAACAACGGCAGCGTGGCTTGTCATGCCGCCCCTGACGGTAAGCACGCCTTCGGAAGCATGCATTCCCTCGATATCCTCAGGGCTGGTCTCAAGACGGACAAGAATGACCCTGTTTCCAGCCTTATGAGCCGCAACCGCATCGGCCGCATTAAAGAAGATCCTTCCGGAAGCCGCTCCGGGAGATGCCGGAAGCGCGGAACCAACAACCTTTGCCTTCTTAACAGCCTCGGGATCGAAATTCGGGTGAAGGAGCTGGTCAAGAGACTTGGGCTCGATCCTCATAACCGCTTCCTTAAGTGAGATCTTACCCTCATCCACAAGGTCGCAGGCTATCTGCAGGGCTGCAGCCGCAGTCCTCTTTCCGTTTCTGGTCTGAAGGAAGTAGAGCTTGCCCTCTTCAATGGTGAACTCCATATCCTGCATATCCCTGTAGTGATTTTCAAGCTTTCTGGCTATGCCCATGAACTGCTTGTAAACCTCGGGCATATCCTCAGCCAGCTTGGAAATGGGCTGGGGAGTGCGGACACCTGCCACAACGTCCTCGCCCTGTGCATTTATAAGGTACTCGCCGAAGATACCCTTTTCGCCGGTAGCCGGGTTCCTGGTGAAGGCAACACCGGTTCCTGACATATCCCCCATATTACCGAAGACCATGGACTGAACGTTAACGGCAGTACCCCAGTCACCGGGGATATCATTCATCCTTCTGTAGATGATGGCACGCTCATTATCCCATGAGCGGAACACTGCACGAACCGCCTCGATAAGCTGAACCCTGGGATCCTGAGGGAAGTCCTCGCCCATGGCATCCTTATAGATCTTCTTGAACTTCTTGATGAGCTCCTGAAGATCCTCGGCGGTCATATCAACATCATACTTAATGCCCTTCTTCTCCTTGATGGCATCGATCTCCTTTTCAAAAAGGGACTTGCTCACCTCCATGACAACGTCTGAAAACATCTGTATGAATCTTCTGTAGGAATCATAAGCAAACCTGGGATTCCCGGTCTTCTTTGCAAAGCCCTCGACCGAGATGTCGTTAAGACCAAGGTTAAGGATCGTATCCATCATACCCGGCATGGAAGCCCTGGCACCGGAACGTACCGAAACAAGGAGAGGATTGTTCACATCCCCGAACTTCTTGCCCTGCTTGTCTTCAAGCCATTTCAGAGCCTCGAAGATCTGCTCCTGGATGTCCATAGGTATCTCACGGTTGCGTGCATAATACTCCGTGCACGCCTCGGTGGTGATGGTAAATCCCTGGGGTATGGGAAGCCCGAGATTTGTCATCTCCGCAAGTCCGGCTCCCTTACCGCCCAGCAGATTTCTCATGCCGGCATTTCCTTCATGAAAATAATAGACCCATTTTTTCATTAAAGTTTGTCCCCCTTCTTAAAAAATTTTAATTTGGATCTCAGGTGTGAAATGCCAATATCAGAGGCTCTTCTCCACCCTCCGCAAAACATTCACACTGAAAAATTATACAATAAAATAATCCTGTATGCAAAAAACATGGTAAACAACAAAACTCTTTTCCCTTTGTTGTTTACAGCGCCGGATTATGACCGCTGAAAGCAGCATATTTCCTTACAAAATCCGCGTGCATTCCCTCAGAGTGTTACACTAAACGCAATTGCTTAGTGCATTTACTGTAACCCTTCTTAACCCTTCGTTTTTTTCGTTACAGTTCAGTGGTCAACCAGACCACTGAACTGTAACGGGTTCGGCACATGAGAATTGCCTTCGGCGGAGGTGTCCGAACCTGCTAAATTTACATATTTGCCCGTAGCTACTCGACTCCATCAGCATGCTTAGTCGCTCGTGGCTCGGGACTGAACAGTAACGTTTTTTCGTTACAGCGCTTTTGCCATCAGAGCCGCACTGCTTCTTTAATGACCTTGGCCATGTGATCCAGCTTTTCGTCACTCATGCCCGGATAAAGGCCGACCCAGAAGGAATCCCTCATGATCCTGTCCGTATTATTAAGCTCACCCACCACTCTGTAGCCCTTTCCCGAAGCCCTCATCTCATCAAAGCAGGGATGCCTTATGAGATTACCCGCAAAAAGCATCCTGGTCTGGATCCCCTGATCCTCAATATATTTAACGATCTTCTTTCTGTTAAGTCCCTCCCTGCAGGTCATCAAAAAGCCAAACCAGCTGGGATCCGACCCCGGACATTTTTCCGGAAGGATCAGCCTGTCGCCGATATCCGAAAGGCTTTCATAGAGCCTCTTAAAATTATGCCTTCTCCTTTCAACAAAGCCGGGAAACTTCTCAAGCTGGGCAAGGCCGACCGCCGCCTGCATATCCGTGGCCTTGAGATTGTAGCCGAAATGGGAATAGACATATTTATGATCATAGCCCTCGGGGAGCTCACCATACTGCCCGTCAAACCTGTGACCGCATCTGTTATCCATCCCCGAAGGACAGGAGCAGTCCCTGCCCCAGTCACGCATAGACCTGATGATCTTATTAAGCAGGGGGTTATCGGTATAAACAGCCCCGCCTTCGCCCATGGTCATATGGTGAGGGGGATAGAAGGAGGAGGTTCCGATATCACCGACGGTGCCGGTCAGTCTCTTCTCTCCATCAAGCTCATATTCCGACCCGAGGGCATCGCAGTTATCCTCAATAAGCCAGAGACTGTGCCTGTCGCAGAAGTCCTTAACCGCCTTAAGTTCAAAGGGATTTCCCAGGGTATGGGCTGCCATGACCACCTTAGTCTTTTCCGAAAGAGCCGCCTCCAGCATATCAACGTCAAGGTTATACTGGGGAATGGTCACATCGATAAAGACCGGCACAACCCCGTACTGGACGGCAGGAGCGACCGTTGTCGGAAATCCCGCAGCCACCGTGATCATCTCATCCCCGGGTTTTACCTGTCTTTCCTTCAAAAGCGGGGAGGTCAGGGTCATAAAGGCCAGAAGATTGGCAGACGACCCCGAATTGACCAGGGAGCAGAACTTAACCCCCAGATATCTTGCAAATTCTGCCTCGAACTCAGCGGTATAGCGCCCGGATGTCAGCCAGAATTCCAATGCCGAATCCACCAGGTTAAGGATCTCCTCCTGATCATATACCCTGGAAGCATAGGGGATACGGTCCCCGGGCTTAAAGTCCTCAGCCTTCTCATGCCTGGTCTTATAAAACTCAATAACCTGATTTTTAAGTTCCTCTGTCAAATATTTTCTGTTCATTGATCGTTTACCACGATATATCCTTTACGGATACACCGGTTTTCCTTTCTTCATTTATATTACAAACATAATCTGTTTTTCCATTCTTCATCAAAGAACCCCGAACAGCTCCGAAAGATCCAGCTCATCAATGATCCTGTCGGAAACCACACCGGCATTTTCCAGCATTCTCTCCACCCTGTTTTCAACCGCCACATCGATGAAACGATCTGGATCTATGCCACGAAGCCTGAAAAAGAAAAAGGGATTTTCGTCAAATCTCACCCCTATCCCATACATAACCGCTGCCACATGCTTGCACATCATTGCCCAGTCCGGGCACGAGCAGGAAAAGGAGATTTCCTTCGGGGTCGGAAAAAGGCCACCCCGCTCCGTGAAAAGTTCCTTAAGCTCCGTCGGAAACTCACCCTTTGCCAGAGTTTCAAGATCCTCGATCTTTCTCGTGCAGCGCTCGATAATCTTCTGACAGTTTTCTTCGCTTAAGCGCCCGATACGTATCTCAACCTTATAGGGATTAGCTCGTCTTCCCTGAACCCTGGCACTGACCTTCCCGTCCTCGATAACAAGATCGATGACCGTACCGGCTCTCACATAGCTCCTTCCACGCTGAAGACGGCTTGCATAATCCGCATAGCTTTCAAGATTCTCGCACCAGGCCCTGCCCCACCAGCTTTCACAGATATTCCCACGTTTTGTTCTGACCTTAACAGGCTGATATGCTTTTCCTTTTTTCCCTGCCCTCTTAACGCTCTGCAGCGCCCGCTGTTTCAATTCCGAAGCACTCGGCTGGTCATATACGGTTTCATCATTCCAATACCGGCTCATACTCTCATCCTTTTATTGAACATTAATGTTATGCAGTCTGCCGGACCGCATAAAAAGCAAAGATCAATCCAATCTAAGCATATTCATAAGCTCTTCATTTGACATCTCGGTGATCCAGTTTTCACCGCCGGAGCCTATCACGCTCTCGGCAAGCTCAGTCTTATCTGCGATCATCCTGTCAATTTTTTCCTCAATGGTACCCGTGGTTATAAACTTATGAACGATAACGCTTTTTTCCTGACCGATACGGTAAGCCCTGTCCGTAGCCTGATTTTCCACAGCCGGATTCCACCACCGGTCAAAATGGATCACGTGATTTGCACTTGTCAGATTAAGACCCGTACCTCCGGCCTTAAGCGACAGGATCATATAGGGAACATAATCCTCACCGTTAAACTGGTCCACGTACTTCTGCCTTTTTGCCACAGGCACACCCCCGTGGATCACAAGCCCTTCCGTCCCGAAAATGCTTTTCAGGAAATCCTTAAGATAGGGGATGATCTCTTTATACTGGGTAAATAAGAGAACCCTTTCCCTTCTTTCATAGATCGTCTCGCAAATGGTCTTTAAGGTCTCAAACTTGCCGCTGTCCTTAATATCATAGCGCTCCTGCCCGAGATACTGGTCCGGATGGTTGCACACCTGCTTAAGTTTTGTTATATAGGCAAGTACCACTCCCCGCCTCTTAAACCCGTCAACATTCTGTATCACACTTTCCAGATCGTCCACAAGCTTTCTGTATAACACGATCTGCCTCTTCGAAAGTGAAACATATTCATTTTTCTCAACCTTGTCGGGAAGATCGGCAATTATCTTCTTATCCGATTTCATTCTCCTTAAAAGAAAGGGTGAGATCATATTCTTAAGCTTTTCGTAGCCTCCCGCATCCTCATCAAGCCCGGAAACAAAATCCCGGAATTCCTCCGAAGTTCCCAAAAGACCCTTGTTCAGGAAGTCAAATAAAGACCACAGATTTGTAAGATCATTTTCGATAGGAGTTCCCGTCATAATGATCCTGTGCATGGATTTAAGCTTTTTTATGGCTCTCGTCTGCTTTGCCGCCGGATTCTTGATAGCCTGGGCTTCATCCAGGATCACATAATCAAAGGTTTCCTCCTGCAGTCTCTCCATTCGAAGCGCCATTCCGTAGGTGGTAATATTAAGGAAGGAGGGATTGTTAAAAAAGCTTTCTTCAAGAGCCTTGGCCGAAGCACCGTGAAGAACCCTGACCGGAAGCTTCGGAGTAAACTTTTGCGCTTCTTTAACCCAGTTGCCCATTAAAGACGCCGGAACGATAAGCAGGACCTTCCCCTTTTTATGCTTATTATAGTACCAGGACAAAAAGGTAAGTATCTGAAGAGTCTTGCCCAGACCCATATCATCGGCAAGACAGGCACCAAAGCCCAGCTTGTCCATATAACAAAGCCAGCAAAAGCCCGTCTCCTGATAAGATCTTAAATCAGCCTGAACCGACCCGGGAACCTTCTCTTTTTTTATGGTGCCCGGCTGTCTGAGATTCTTTAACAGCTCCGAAAGCCACTTGCCATTGGTCACAAGAGGACCCACATCAATATCTGCCTCCTCCGGATCCCCCATACCGCCACGGAGTGCCTCCATAAGAGTCACATCACCCTTATAATGCTCCATGGCAGCAAGAAGCCTGTTAAGCCTGTTATGATCCACCTCGACCCACTTGCCCTTAAGAAACGCCAGCCCCTCGGTCTCCATAAGGAGTCTTTTTATATCCTCCTTTGAAAGCTCAATTCCATCCACCATAAGGGAAGGCTTCATGGTGATCATTGAATCAAAGCCGCAGAGGGTCGGTTTTTTATCTCCAAGGCTTACCTGCATGGAAACCGAGCTCGCATGCCTGATCCACCATTTGGGAATGCGGCAGACAACACCGCAGTCCTCGATGGCGGGAACGGCCTTCAGAAATTCAAAGGCCTCCCGAGAAGAAAACTGCAGGGAATGAAAAAGCTCCCCCGATTCAATGAATCCCGCTAAAAGAGGCGACACCTCCGCAACCTTCAAAAGACAGGAAAGAAGCTCCAGAAGCTTATCCCGGTCAGCCTTATACTCCTCAAGAGCGTAAGAAAGCGGCATGTGCCGGATCTTATCTTCATCATCCTTCGTCGAATAGGTGGCAAGAAAAGCAAAGGGCTCAAAACCCTCCTTCCTGTTTTCCACCAAATGAAAAAAAACTCTCTCAGGTACCCGTAAATTCTGGCTCCGTTCCTCAAGGAACATCTTAACCGGTCCCTCGTAGTCCTTAAGCTCCCTGGCAAACTCATTGGAAAGCTGCATAAATTGCAAAGCCGTCCAGGAACGACTGATGTTTTCCGCACCGATCCCGAAGGGGATGACTCTTTCAATCCTTTCAAAGACTTCATCGGAAAGCTCCACCCTTGTCCATTCGCGGGCAACCTCCAGATCCGGCTGGGCAGTCAGTTCTTTAACGAAGGACTCCGCAATGAATCTTAAGAATCTTAAAGAAGGACTCTCATTATCAGACTTAACCGAAAAACCAAGCCTGAAAAGAGCCCTGTACTTATCCTGCAGGAAATCCTCCTTTAGGTCGTTAAAAACGCCGAGATCCTTTTCCGGACGATCCACACGAAAGGAGTCTCCGGTAAAAACAAAGGATAGTGCTGATCTCTCCGATCTTTTGACTGTAATAGTACCTTTAGTCGACATCAAAACCCCCTGTTCATCTTATTCACTTTCTGACTCGTTCTATCATGCAGTCATGCTTTTTTGTCTTAACATCATAATTTATCCCCACAAGAACAATCTCTCCGCCATAATCCTCAAATACTGCCGGATAATTCCTGTCTTTTATCTGATGTATCGCAGCCTCCTCCGTTTTATTCCACTTCAGTTCGATCAGCATTGCCGGAAGCGTTGACCTCTTTTTGGGAATAAAGACTACATCAGCTATTCCGATACCTGAGGGAAGTTCCTCAACACGAAGATATTGGTCAACACACACGATATACGCAAACTTAATAACATACCTTAAAGCCTGCTCATCATTATAATACACCGGTGCGTACGAAGATTCTCTGACAGCCTCTATCCCCTTGCATACAGCTTCCTCATTTCCTGCAAGGGTATCTGCCAGCAATTTATCAGATGTCTGTACAAGCGAATAAAGCCTTGTCTTATCCCTGCTTTTCAGCAGATTCTTAAATTCAGACTGAACCTCCTTATTAGGTATCCTCACTGTTTTCTCTCTGTTATCGTAAGCAAGATAGCCCAAATGTATCAGCAGTGTAATAACATCATCCTTATCCTTGAAGGATTCAACATCATTTTCAAATCCTTCAACATTGACCTCAAGACATTCTCCCGCTATGAGTCTTAAAACATCATCCTGAAGTCCTTCAAAATCCATGTCGATATACAATGACAGTGACTCTGCAGCTGCCGACTTTTGCCAATACGATCCAAAATCTCCCATTCGGATCGCAGTCATTACAGAATAGGGGTTATATACAGACTCCTCCAGAACAAAAGAATACCCGTCGTACCATTCCTTCATAAGAGAAAAATCAGCATCATAATGCCCACATAATACCTTTACTTCTTCCTCCGTAAAACCCGTATACTTTGTAAACTCTCCCGGATTGAGAATGCTGTACTCCGTAAAATCCGATATTGCAGACTCACTGCCATCCTTCTTTATCGGAAGAATACCTGTCATATACGCAGCAGCCACAACCTGCGGAGTAAAATTCCCATTCTTAAACCATTCCCTCAGAAGATTCAGATAAGCTTCCTGAGTATTTCCGTCATTTTTAGCCTCTCGAATCACAGAGTCCCACTCATCTATTATGAAAATGAATCGTTTCCCGGATAACTCTGCATATTTCCTCATACAGTCAGAAAGGTCAGTGCACTCTTCTCCTTCCGGCAGGCATTCCAATATCTCTTTACTTAAGGCTCCCGTAATATCATCAACAATTTCTCCCATTCTCCTTTGTCTGCTTTTGATGGAAGAAATAAAACCGGTTATGTCCAGGTATATAACATTATAACTGTTCATATGCTCATAAAAACCGTCTTCTCTGCTTATTTCCAAATCAGAAAAAAGACTCATACAATCACAGGTACAGTCATAATAGGCGCTTAGCATCTGAGCTGCAAATGATTTGCCGAACCTGCGTGGTCGGCTTATACATGTGAGTTTTGACGGCGTATCGATCGTCTTGTTTATAAGAGCGATCAGTCCGGTCTTATCAACATAGTTACCATTTCTTATCATCGTAAAACCCGCGTTGCCCGGGTTAAGATATTTTCCCATATTCTCCCTCTGTCAGGCATTCATGCAAATATCATCAGTTATTGATATAAGTTAAGCTATCACCTTTTCATATCTGTCTATTGTCTTTATGCAACTGAATCTTTATCTGCAAATTCTTTTTAATTATCATATCCGATCCCGATCTTCTTAGAAAATCAGCTCCTCATATGCCACGAAGCCTGAAAAAGAAAAAGGGATTCTCATGGTTTATCCGAATGTGCACATAACCTTGCAAAAATCCTCTGTCTTATCCCGCATGACCTTAAGCCCCCTGTCAAGTTCAGCCAGGGGAAGTCTGTGGGTGATCAGCAGATCCGGTTTCAAGCCTCCACCCGATACCCTGTCAAGGGCATAGGACCAGTCGTCATCATGTCTTCCATCCTTTGCCAAAATATCAAAGGAGGAATTCCAGGTTCCGGCAAGTACAAGCTGGTTTCTTAAGATCTTCCAGTAGACATTCCTTTCAAAAAGCATATCCGAATGGGGATTTCCGACATACAGAATATGACCGCCGGGCGCACAGCAGCTCACGGCAGAAGATGCACTCTCATTTCTGCCCACACACTCAAAAAAAAGATCCGCCCCCGATGTAAGAGAAAAGAGCTGATCATCAGCCTTAAGTCTACCATCCAGATAGCGATCCTCCGATAAGCCAAGATCCATGGCTCTCTTTTTCTGGGATTCCTTATTCCCGATCACATACAGATTCCTATAACCCATATCCAGAAGGAACATCACAATAAGGAGCCCGATAGTCCCAAGTCCGCAGACAACAACCACAGAATCCTTTGACAGTCCTTCATAAAGGCCCCGCCTGACCGCATGGACAGCAACGGCCATAGGCTCAAGCATGGCACCTTCTTCAAAGGAAATATTCCCGGGAAGTTCAATAAGATTATCTGCCGGAACGATCACAAACTCAGCAAAGCCTCCGTCGCTTCTGGAGCCCAGATAATCATAGCTCCTGCACATTTCGTATTTGCCCTTAAAGCAGGGTCCGCACTTTCTGCAGGGCAGTAAGGGAAAGATCCCAACCCTTTTCCCAACGAGATCACTTTTCACTCCCGTGCCGGTTTTCTCCACAATTCCGGCAAATTCATGACCAGGAACAAGCGGCATATTATGGGCACCGTTTACAAAGATCCGGGGAATGTCAGAGCCGCAGATACCGGCTGCCTGAACCCTGATAAGGGTCTCCCCTTCGCCGGGTTCAGGAATCGGACGCTCCTCAAGCCGCAAATCATTCACACCATAAAGAATCCAGGCTTTCAATCCATCTTCTCCTTTACGCGTTCAAAAAATCTTTTAAGATCTGCATCCGTCGTCACCTTAAAATTAAGCTCGTCCCCCTCTGTCACGGCAATGTCCATGCCGGCCATGACAGCAGGTTCAGAAGCACCGTTTATCTTAAGGATCTCATCCGGCAGAAGCCTCCTGTTAGCTTCATAATATGGTTCGAATAAAAAAAGCTCGGGAGCCTGACCTGCAATAACCCTCTGCCTGTCCAAAAGTCCCGAAATGCTTCTTCCCTGAGAACCCTCAGAGCAAAGATAAACCGTATCCTTCATGGAAAGAACCGGCATGACACCATCATGACCTGAAAGCGTTTCATAACACCCGTTAATTAATTCTGAAGAAAGAAAGGGTCTTGCTGCGTCATGGACAAGAACCGTATCACTTTTCCCGATTGAGTTGTTTTTTTTGTTTAAAAAGCCTTTTATTGACTCCATGCCATTAAGGATCGATAACTGACGGTTAGCTCCGGGCAAGGCAAAGCCTGCCAGCTTTGTCACGGGAAGGTCTGCTGAAGAAGCATCTTTTCTGATATCATCATGCCGGCTTTCATCAGCTACAATAAAAATACAGTCGATATTTTTATTCCCGGCAAGGGTTTTAAGAGCATGTGTTATCATCATATGACCGCCGCATTTCACGTACTGCTTGGGCACCTCGGACCTGATCCTGCTGCCGGTACCGCCTGAAAGAAGAACAGCAAAATTCAAAACTCCATCCTCCTTATAGCTGCCAGTGTTTCACCGTATGAAGCCTTTTTCCCAAAAAGCAGTGTAGTTCCAAGGACAAAACCCTTAACCCCAAGGGGGGCATATTCCCTGATCTTATCCGCACCGCAGGCTCCGTCCCAATAGATATCAAAATTCAGCCCGTCCTTATATTTCAGGAGTTTTTCATACTTTGAGCGAACATAAGGAAGAAACATCTGACCGGCATTACCGGGATTGACCGACATGACAAGAACCTTCCTGACAATGCTAAGCAGCATATAAACAGACTCCACACTGGTTCCCGGATTGATCGCTATCCCGGGGATCAGCCCTGCATCAATGACCTTCTGCAGCGTGGTGGAAGGGTGATATTCCGCCTCGGGATGGATATAGATGGTATCTCCCGGTCGGAGAGACTTGATAAACAGCTCAATGGTATTTATGGGATGCTCAACCATAAGATGAACGTCAAGGGGTTTTTGGGTATGCCTTCGAATGCACCTTAAGTCATTTAAGGACATGGCGAAGTTCTGAACATAACGCCCGTCCATTATATCAATGTGGAAGGAATCTATCCCTCCCTCGTCAAGCTTCCTGACCTCCTCGCCAAGGTTGCTGTAGTCGGCGCACATCATAGACGCCATAAGCTCAAAGTCCATTTTGGTTACTCCTCTCAGTCACGATATCGATCCCACACCTTCCGAGAAGACGATATATGACAGTTATTAATTTCCGCCGGTCATAGATCCGGGCTAAAAGCCGGTCTTTCTTAAACATCGGCGTTCTGTATCATTATAGGCTTTTTTGTTTCCCTGTAAAGCTGTACCACCGAACTGGGATCACCGTAATAGGCATCACTAAGGGCGATGGCCCTGTCAAGCTCCGGAGAATCGTCATAGATCCCCCAGCCCTCCGATCTGTAGTCACTGATAATCTTCTCATATTTATCCCATAGTTCCGGTCTCATGGATGTGAGTGTCGCCTGCATCAAAGGATGGGGTCTGAAAAGAAGGGCGACCTCGGCGGAATTATCCTTGAATATCTGCAGAACCCTTTCGATCTTATCCAGCATCTTCTCATTTTCATTGATCATTGCTGTGACACCGATGTTATAGAAAACGATCTTTTTTCTTGTGCCGTCAGGCTTATTGACTACCCTCTCCCATTCGGGAGGAAGCACAAAATCTGAGTCCTTAAGCTCGGCAACCCTTTTAAGCTTAGGGGAACCCCCGGCCTCTATCTTAGCCTCCCAGTAAGGTCTGGTCTCCTCATTGAAGTATTTGCACATAACCTCAATGTAAGCCTTGCGCCAGTTTTCCGACTGGACAATGACCCTGTGGGCATTCACCACGGCAGGCAGGGCAATAAAATGTTCAACCCCCTCCAGAGCCTTTTCATCGGAAGGGTCTATCTCATCCAGGACAAAGTAAGGGATATAGACCAGTTCATCCGTATATTTCTTAAGCTCGGAAGAATAAAAGGCGGGAAGGACACTGGTGACATAGTTATCCGCATCGTAGGGGTTGTGTATATAGATGGCCTCCGGGTGCTTATCTGAAAGAATATACTTATTAAAGTCAGTCACCGGAACATCCTTTGGAAATTTATCTATCTCATAGTGCATCTCCCTCATGCTCCCGTCCGGATTCTTGTCGTAATAGGGGATCGGAATAACGATGGCATTAACCAGAGGATCGGCTGACATCTCCTTATAAACCGATTCCAGGGAATCCCACATGGAAGCCTTATAGGGCAGAAATACCACCTCTTTCTCCGTGGGAAGATGGGTGCTTATACCGTTAAGAGCCTGTGTCAGGGGTTTTTCAAGCTTCTTGACAAGCTGCTTTGTATTAACCTCAAGACCGTTTTGCAGGTCATCGAAGGTCCTGAAGATGACCTCGCAGTACTGTTCAAGAAAAGCCACCTCTTCAGTGCCTTCCCCCTCAAACTTGTCCACAGTGGTACCCACACTTATAGCTCCCTGCTGACACTGCTCCAGCAGATCCATAGCCCCTTCAATATCTTTATTCCCGATCAGACCTGTAAGCTCTGCATGCGCATCCGATAAAACCTTTAGCGCATCCAGACACATGGTCTTATAAAACTTTCTCATAAGAAAATACCTGTACTAAATCTCTAAAAACAGCACCAATTACAACGCTTAAACAGTTCCTTCATAAAGGGTTTTATTGCCGACCCTGACCATCCTGACACCGGTAGTTTTATTCTTATTAAAATTGAAGCTCAGCATGTATCCCGTGTCAAGATTCCAGTAATCAAGATATTCGCTGATCTGTTCCTCACCTTTGGCATTGTAACGTTCGCCGCGCCAGATCTTAAAATCCCGTCTGTCACATCCTGAAAATCGAGACTTATAACATCATAGCTGTCGGCAAGGCAGTCGCATAATTCAGCTATTGTAGTAGTCTTCCCATACTGCCTTGCTCTGTTTATCGTAAAATACTTTCCCGCATTAATGAGTTTTCTTATCTCTTTGACACGTTCGGAAAGGTCAACCATATAATGTTTTGAAGGAATGCATACCGCCGTGGTATTAAACTCTTTCATTCAGGATTTCCTGTTCCCCGATATTTCTGTTTTCATAGTTCTTTCGCAGTGCCTGACCCTTCAGGTTTCCGACAGGAATCACATATACGCCAAAATATCCTAATAGTTTTTTCCTGTCCTCCTTGTCCTCGCGAACTGGCAGACGGTCATTTCAATTCAGGAAATTCTTATCTGCGTAGACCACATGATACTTATCCCGAAAATAATAAAAGAAGAAGGATAAAAGCCTTTCCGACAAGAAGCCCGGATATCTGTTCTGATATGCATCCGTAAGTTCCCCTGCTCTGTCACTCACATAAAAAAGAACCGGGAAAAGCCATTCGCAGAAGTCGTTTAGGATCTCCCGTTTCATGATAAACATATTACATGGAGAATAAAAACCGTTATTCTCAAAAAAGTCCCTGGCGCTTTCAAGCATGGATCCGTGCATTCCGGCAAGGGCTTCCATCATAAGATTCCAGGTTTTTAAGGTATGCCTGGAAACATAGTTTTCTTTCAGACTCGGATAAACAAAGAGCGGAACCGGAAGGATCACATCAGCCTTCTCAAAACACGCCTCCCATCCCTTTGGAAGCACAAAATGTCTCCTGTAATGCACCAGTCCGATCACATCCTCGGAAGCTCCCTTCCAAAGTCGATATAAAGCCGTCAGTTCGCAAAACTGTTTATTCCTGCCGGAGATGTTGTCTCCCTCATTGTCAAACACCGTGCACCCCTCAAGCCTTCTTTCCGAAATATCAGTCCCAGCCTGGATAAAGCATTCGTATCCGGCAAGGTAAAAAAAATCCTTCAAAGGCTTGTCAAAGATCGACCTAGTGACATAGACCCGAAGACTATGAGAAAACGAGCCCCTATTAAGATCATCTATCTTAATAAACTCCCGTCCCGACGAAGCAAAGCTCTTTTTAACATACCTGTTCCTCAGCACAGTATCCATGCCGGGAGTCACGGAAATAATATCCATAAACCCCAGGTCCTTAAGGACACCAGAAATCCGCTCATGAAAGGTTCCTCTGACAGCCAGATAAACAGGGCAGGATATATCAAGGCTATCTGCTTTTTTAAGACTGATCACAGGAACACCGTCAACTTCAGAAGGATTCGTCTCATCATTATCATAAAGATATGCCAGTATATCAGTCTCCGGAAAAAGTGACCTCATATACACCCCAAAGGTTATGGAGCGGGAATGAGCGCCGAAAATATAAATTTTATTGTTCTTAAGCGTCATATTTACAAATCTTCAGTAAGTCCACAACCATCAGTGCCTGTCCATAATACCATATTTTTGAGATAATATTCCCATTTCATTATATTGCAGCTTGTTTATTCGAATCTCACTGCAATCATCGAAGGGAGTTTATCTCATGTCTACAAGATCCATGGTTCATCGACAACAAAACAGGCTCCTTATCCTCTAAGCGTTTACCTTGTCAATCGCTCGATAGCCCTATATTCAGGCTTGTCATCCCAAAAATTAGGCGGATAGATTATCAGCTTAAGCATGGACTTTCACTAAAATAATTGCCCTAACCTCAAGTCTCCTCCTCAAAGTTAATCAACCAATCCGCATCTTTTCATAGATTCATAAGACAATATTCGTTCAACGTCGATCATAAATACCTTTTCTTTAGGAAACCTGCAGATAAGTGAATCATATAATCCCATTCTGGATTTGTAATAACTATTGGCAATAACTATAGCATCATATTCATTGTCCCTATACAGACAATCTGGTGGTTCAACATTAAGACCAAGTTCCCTATACAGCATAAAGTCTCTGTCAACCCAATGAACTACTCTGCAAAGATGGTTCCTGTTCAAGCAATTCATCAAGCGTTGTCCATATGTTCCCGCTCCGTACAACACCACTTTCATTCCTTTCTTGACTCCAGAAAAAGGAAACAGCTCGTTTAGATTGTCATAACCATAATAAACCACATCCATTCTGGGGATCATCAGGAACAACACATATTTACGCCAGTTTTCCAGAAAATCATATCTTTCCTTATGCTTAAAAAAAAAGTTTTCACCGCTATTAAATAACGCCCTGAACCGCATCCTTTCAACCTCCGGTTCAACGCTAACCTTAACCATGGATGTCAGTGTCTGCCTATAATGGTACGTACATTTATCACATACCAAAATACTGTCAGATAAAGCAAGATATGGATAAACAACCGCAGCATCCTCACCCATAACCAGTCTTTCATCCTCAGCCAGTAGTAGCGGTTCCAATAGATCCCGTCTAAATAATTTAGCCCAAAAGCTGGCATATATTCCCCAATCAAACAACTCCTTACCTGCTATCATAACCGGAAAAACCTTGTTTATAAGTTCCTCCCCCGAATAAAAACCAGCTGGCACTCCCATTCCAGCCTCAGTTTGTCCGGTGGACTTATTTACATAATGTTTAGAGATTACCACATCTGGATTTCTTAACAGCATCTGGTCCATGAGAAAAGATAACGAATCATCTTCGATCCAATCATCTCCATCCACAAAAGTGATAAATTCACCACTGGACTTTCTGATCCCCAACTTTCTGGCATTTACAAGCCCCATATTGTCTTGATGAAAGACCTTTACCCGGTCGTCTTTCTCAGCCATTTCATCACAGATTGATCCGCTGTCATCAGTAGATCCATCGTCTATAAGAATAATCTCCATATCCGCAAAAGATTGCATCGTAATGCTTTCGATACATTTTCTAAGATATTTGGAAATATTATAAACAGGTACTATTACACTCAGCATTTTTCTGAAAAATCCCTTATAAAATACTATTAAACTATCCCGACAAAACCCAAATCCTTTACGATCCAAATTTATATATGATAATCCTTCCAGTAATCTCTGATCCACACAATCTTCGATTCTAAAACCCCAATGCTCTCAAGCATTCTTTTTGCTTTCAAAAAAACATCATAATCAAACAAACATACAAGAATAAAATCATATTCAACCTCTTTTATTACAGAAACAGGCTGGACAATCTCATTTTCCTGATAGTTCTTATCCACCCAGGCAACTACATCTATATCTTCATTTTGATTAAGTCTGTACCAGGCCTCTAAGCCATATTTTCCTGCCGCATATATTACAACTCTTTGTTTGGTCAAATAATCGTTTTCGGATTTCTTGAACGTCGTTTTGTTTAGAATATGTTTTCTGTAATCCATTCCGGATCTGAAAAATGAATATTGAATATCACTCCCTTTATAAAAATCTCTTAACGGTGCATCTTTCCTTGTTCCGTAAATGCAATTCATCTGCTCAACACTCAGGAGTGGCGCATATGAATAAATATCATCACAATTTTCCTCGCTATGTGGAAAATCTCCGATAAATGCGGACAAAGCCGGATCCGTCGCAGCTTCAGAATACTCTGTAATATACCTTGCTATCCTGTCCAATTTCAAAGAACTAAACCCCTGTCTCATCAGTTCAAGATACCCTATGACAAACTCAACCGCACCCTCTATATAGTCATATAATCCACATTTCTTAAAAACTCCATCTTCCATGAAATCCATAACTGGGATGATCAATCCGCTATCATTCTTATAATCGATAACCGGCCCGTGTGGAGCACGACAAAAAACTTCTATAAGTCCACTTTTAAGTTGATGACAGGTATAAGAAAAAAACTCTGTTTTCCCACAAGTCGGCCTTCCTTTAATTACATAGTAAAAAGCTTTTACGATAACACCCATCTTCTCAGAAAGTTTAACCATAGATTTTCCGGTTCCATGGAAATCAACAAAGGCATAATTACCACAATCCGCAACTACTTGTTTTATGTATCCCAATGCTCGTTTTCCTATTACACCATCATCTCTTAGCACATTCTTGGAAGTATAAATGTATTTCGTACATATCTCTAAATTATCATTTTCTATAATAAGATCAGCCATCTTTTTAAGAATAAACCCGTCTCTGGACATGAACAGGAGGCTGTCTATACCTTGAACCAATGCTTCATTTATCAGCCATCTTACATAAGGAAAAAGTATAGCCCCCCCACAGATCGCTCCGATCCTAAAAAAATCATTATCTATATCGCGGCATATATCACGTATAAGCCCCAAAAAGATCTGAACATCGTAACACTCATTTTGCAAAAAATGCCTTCCTATGCTTTTTTCCAAAAAAGATTGTTCATATTTTTCAATCAAAACAGGTCTTATTCCATATATCTCAGCTACATTATGATCTGACACCACATTATCTCCGTAATGCTTCCAGTATTCATAATCTATTTTCTCCGTCTCATGAACATATTCATATAGCAGACCATCTTTTTTTGTAACATTGCAGTCACACGAAACATATATTCTGATATTTGAAAAAATACCATCTACAGATACCAGAATATCCCGTATATGATCTTCATTCAGATACATATCTGAAATAAGAACTACCCTGTCACCAGAATCAACCGCTTCTTTTAGCAGCAGAATATTGTCCTTCAGTGGTATTGCGCATTCTTTCTCCGTTTCCACCTCCAATCTGACCAGCTTTTGCTTCATGTCTTCATTTAGATGGCAAAAGTCACATAAAACCGTGTAAATATCATATATATTTATTTCGCGTCCACTGAATAAAACCTCTGCCTTACGCTCCGCTTCAAATCTCAGACGGGCAAAATCATCTGAAATCCCGTCAAAGTCTTCATAGTATCTAAGCTTTTCCTGTAAAACAAGAAAAATGCCTGATGGAGTAACTGTCTTTCTGGTTATGAGCGTATCAAAGACATCAAAACTCACCAAATTCATCATATAATATCCTTAAAACCATGTTCTCTTAGCGACCTGAAAATCGCATCATAATGCTTCTCTGTTGATATATAGATCAAATATTCTTCCGGTCTGTCGGAAATATCATCAATTCTAAAAACCTTGTGACCCATAACCGATTTTGGATTGCCTTCCGTCCTTGAAACGACTATACCGTCTACCACAATATTCCTGTCCGAAAAAGACGACAGATAAAACCTGCAATAATCTCCCGCTCCGTAAATCGCAAGTTTCTTATTATTATCATTCAAAAAAGCCACAACCTTTTCTGTCCTGTCATTTGCCGGAACTCCACCAAACATCTTCTCTATCTGCCTGTACGCATAAGCTCCCTGCCTGGATTTTACCATCAATTTCTCATATCTATCATGTTTTATATGATTCTCGGAATCACATATCGTTCTATAAAACAGTTCAGAAGAAGTATTCCAGTCTATCCAATGTCCGGCAGTTAAAGCCGCTCCCATTTTTAATCTGTCAAGTAACTTTTTATCTGACATAAGCCTCTTTATCGAATATATTACCTCATCTTCTTTGTTTACCGGAATAACAATTGAATTACTTCCGTTTTCAATATACTCCTCAATTCCATTTATATTGTAAACAATCGCTGTTCCACCACAATGAAACATCTCTAAAGGTGGGCCAAACATTCCCTCTACCAGACTTAGCTTTACCAGGCAATCACATGACCGGTATATTTGAGCCATCTTGTGTATCGGGACTCGACTGAATACCCTGTCAACCCCCGGATAGAAATCTATATCATCTGGTGTGACAAGCCAAAGTTCCTCGACCCCCGCCTCTTTGCACAGATCCACTGTTTTGGGTACATTCTTAAACCAATTATTTACCGAACCTTCAACAAGAAATCTTACCCCATTGCCTTTCCTCTTTTGGGTCACATCCCCAAATGGGTTGAAAACATCCTTATCTATCCCATTCTTTACAACTTTAGCATTCTGACCATATAGGGAAAACAAATAGTCTCTAATCCACCCTGCTTCAGTAACATAGGAAAAATCAAGTTCATAACTTTTTTCTGCTATAAAAGAAAACATATTTTCAGGGTTGGGATAAAATCTGGATTCTATCGACTGGACAAAATAGATATACTTGTCCGCTTTTATCTGACAAACATCATACGCAGACCTCCATTCAGTAGCTATAGCTACATCAAAATAAACATCTGCAGCCTGTTTAGCAGTCATATAATTAAAAAAAGCTGCTCCTCTATGCCAGGATGCCGAATTTTGCGGATCTTTTTCTCTGGAGATAAAAGTAACATCTATCCCCTGTTTAACAGCATAAAGAGCATGCTCAAAAATGACATTCGCACCACCTGAAATTCCTAATCCATACAACAGAACTGCCCATCCGGCCATAAAAATCAATCACCCTCGCTTGAAGTATTATCACAATATACAGCTTATCCAAAAATGGTTTACTCTTTTTCCTTAATCAAACTATCCTTCTGAATATATCGACACCATAATCAAATCCGGAATGACTCATATCATCCCAGTGAGTGGTTTTCAAGCATACCTTCATAAGCAGAATAAACGCATCCCAATGTCTATCTGTAAAACCGTTTTCGACAGCATTTTTAAGCTGCGTTTCAATTTCATCTTTATTCTCCGCAACATATGTACAGCCGGATATATTCAGTACATTCCTTCCCAGTTGAACCAAAGGCTTGTTATAAAAAAAAGTCTTAAAATCAACTGCTGACGTAATGGAAACCACCACATCGCAAAATTCGATCAGTCTCTCGATCGGAGTATAAAAGGCCTGCTGTACATGCTCGTTTTCCTCTATCAAAATATATTTTTGATCTGTCAATTCCAAAGGATGCGGTTTATAAATAAGATTCCAGTCATTTTCCAAACATATCTCTGACAGAAATCTGGCAGCCTCCACACTTGAGCATACACAGGAAGATACAAATCTACTCCAAAAAGCCGATTTCGGATCAATATCCATTCCGGCATCTCCCATCCCGACAAACAGAATATTTTTCTTTGATATATCAAGCCTGTCAAGCTTTTCATACTCATTATAATTCCACTTCTTATCTCTGTCTTTTTCAATTATTAGCTTTTTTTCTTTCTCAAATAAGACTCTCAGATCTTTAATATTCTGTTTTTGTAAATTCATCTCATAGACAGTTTTATTCGAGCACAAAACACTCTTTCCTGCTATACCTCCCGGATCAAACTGAAGTGTACCTTCAAGCCACCCGTATTCACCATAAACGACATCTATTCCATGGCGTTTTGTAAGGTACCCTATCATCATGCTTTCTTTTGTCCATCCACTCCACATGATGAAAGCAGAAGGTTTCATAATTTCAAAAAGACTCCTGTAGTAAATATAATCATTTAAATACTCTTCATATTCAGCCTTCGTTTTTTTAGTATCCCGAAGTTTCTTAATGAAGTTCTTCTCATCTTCATCGATAAAACAGTCCCCGGAAGCAATAAAGTGTCTTTCTCCGGATCTGTCTTCTGACGGAATACTTATTCTTACAGACATACACTCAAATTCGTCGCGTATTCCGTTTGTACTGACTTCACGCTGTGCATTCCAGATAAGATAATTCTCATCACCTGTCTTTTTTATATATTCTGTAATAAAATTTCGGATCCTTCTGCATCTTCTCCCAATATAGAACGGAGCCCAGATCATGATCCGGTTCTGTTTGATCATTCCGTTTTCGACACTCTTTTTTATCTCATCAAGAGACTCTATGGATGACAGATATCTGTCATAACAAAAGTATTCCCAAAAATAAGCATAGTCCTCGCCTTCCCTAAGTCCATATCCATCAAGCTCATTTTTTACTGAAGTATACGCAAAGGTTGAAACCACTATAAAATAATTCTTCCAATCGCTTATATCTTCCGGCAGAAAAACGTCAATTCCATCGACAAGCTTTTTATCCGGTTTATGGTCAACGATAAATAAAGGAGCAATGTCAGGAAACTGCTCAACACAGGATCTTGCCACTCCTCCCGCTCCCCAGAATATGATTTTGCGATTATTCTTTATTTCTTTATCCACCATCTGCCCCAAAACAATTATTAATTCTACCTACCCCACTATTCCCACGCCTATTATGTCCTGCAATCTGATCGTCCCAATAGCCTTATTATTCTCAGCAACAAGGAGGCAGGATATATTCTTATCCTTCATGATTTTCAGTGCCTCGACCGCTAGCATATCCTTTTTTACAGCAGCAGGATTCAAATGCATGATTTCATCAACCTTAAGTTTATATACATCTACACCTTTTTCAAGTTGGCGTCTCAGATCACCGTCAGTAATTATACCTAAGACATTCTCCACTTCATCTACAATAGTCACAGCTCCTAATCCCTTTTTACTAAGTTCGACTATTGCATCTTTCAGTGAGGCATTCAGGTGAATTGTAGCATTCTTCTCACCAGCAGACATAAGATCGCAAACTCTCAGGATCAGTTTCTTACCAAGACTCCCTGCCGGATGAAATAAAGCATAATTAGACTCATTAAACCCATAAACCTCACTTGCTATCACTGCCAGAGAATCGCCAAAACAAAGTGCCGCAGTAGTGCTGGATGTAGGAGCCATCCCTAAATTGCATGCCTCCTCAAATTTTGGAAATATCTGAACGATATCTGATAGTTTAGCCAAAGTTGAATCCGGATTTCCCGTCAACCCGATCAGCTTTGCCCCGATCATCTTAATATTAGGCAAAATCCTTACTATCTCATCACTCTCGCCACTATAACTGATTACTAACACAACGTCTTCTTTTGAGATCATGCCAAGGTCACCATGCATTGCTTCAGCAGGGTGCAAATGGAAAGCAGGAGTTCCCAGACTGGCAAATGTAGCCGCTAATTTAGCAGCAATATGACCAGGTTTTCCCATTCCGGTAAATATAACTTTTCCGGAACATTTTGTTATCAAATCCAATATCTGCAAATAAGTATCATCCAGAGAATCCCTTGTTTTTTTCAGCGCCGCTATCTCTATATCAAAGATTCTTTTTCCTTCTGAAAGTTTATCCATCAAAAGACTCCCGACCATTATCAGTGAACCGCATCATATATCTTTATTATTCTTTTCAACATTTCCTCAAACTGATCCAAAACAACCATATTAGCCCCATCTGACAGTGCGCTATCCGGATCAGGATGAACCTCAAAAAATAAAGCATCTGCTCCGGCAGCAACTGCTGCCTTTGCAATCGGCTCAACATATGTCCTGTTTCCACCAGTGGACTCTCCTTTACCGCCTGGTTTTTGAACACTGTGTGTTGCATCGATAACAACAGGATAACCGAATTTCTTCATTTCCACGATACCGGTCATATCCACAACAAGTGTATTATATCCGAATGACGATCCCCTTTCACAAAGCATAATTTTATTATTCCCATGCATTTCCAGTTTACGAATTACATTTCCCATATCCCAGGGTGCGAGAAACTGTGCTTTCTTGACATTTATTATCCTATGTGTTTCAGCAGCAGCTATCAAAAGGTCCGTCTGTCTGCATAAAAAAGCCGGAATTTGAAGCATGTCAGCCACTTCCGCTGCCTTAGGAGCCTGCCACGGTTCATGTATATCAGTACAAATCTTAACTCCGAGGATTTCTTTAACCCCCTTAAGAATTCGCATACCTTCCTCTATTCCAGGTCCACGGTAGGAACTGATGCTTGTTCGATTAGCTTTATCAAAGGAAGCCTTAAAATAAAAGTCCAATTCAAGCCTTTCTGTTATGTCCTTTAATGTTTTTGCAATCATCATTACGCTTTCTTCAGACTCAATAACGCATGGTCCCGCAATTAAGATAAACTTCTTCATCGTTCAAGTCCCTCCACTTTTGCCAGTAAACATGCCAGGTCATAATCGTTTTTTTCATCAATATCTATGGCCTCTATACCGGAAACCTCCTGAATATACGGACTAAATCCGATTCGGCGATTGTGTTCTGTGAATATCTCTTTTTTAAACATGAAAAATGCGCTGGTTTCAACCCAAACAGGTTCCAAATCCTGCGTTCGCGGAACATCATTCAGATCATAATTTACCGGCTTTCCGTTATACCAGGCAAAAGTCTGAATACGTTGTGCTGAAAATGACGAATCGTTGGATCCGTCAAGAATATGTTTCAGTGCAGTTTCAAAGGATTTTTCTTTTATAAACGGAGATGTTGTATGAGCTAAAACATATATATCAGCGTCAACAGATTTTATAAATTCGCGATAAATGTCAAATCCTTTTATAAGATTCCCATCAAGCCACTGGGGCCGCTGAAAAAAAGTTACCTCTTTAGGAATGTACTTCTTGACTTCAGGGTCAGAGCAATACACATACACGTCGTCTATTCCTCTGACATTACATAACGTGTTGCAGACATGCCAACACAGGGGATGCCCCGCTATCGGAAGAATATTCTTATTTGGCAATCTCTGTGAATTCAATTTGATCGGAACAAATGCAACTACTCTCATACCATCTACCTGCGTTTTTTTTAATATATCAGTATTATCCATTCATACTATGATGTTGAGGTCAAAAGGTATTTTGCCAACAACTAATTCTGAAACATCATACTATTCCTTCAAAAATAATTTTCCCACCCACAGATATCTCCCTGATTCCCGGAACCTTATTTTTGTTAAAACAAAAACTCACCATCCATCCTTTCTCAGTTTTATAATAATCCAGATAATCCACAAGTTGTTTCTCTCCACGGGCATTATATTCATTGCCATGCCAGATCTTGAGTTCTATCACATACTGTATTCCAAGATAATCAACTATTATATCTGTTTTTGTTCTGTCTCTGGTCTGAGCTTCCACATAATAATTTCCAACACCATTTATTATGGGTTTTAAGAACAGAAGAAAATATCTTCGTCCCTCCTCCTCAATGAAAGATTCCCTGCGGTCTCCATATATCTCATTGAAGATCCTGACAAAGTCTGATACCACTTTGTCCATATCCAGCCTTCCTCCGATTACATACCCATTTCTATCTTCACTTCCCCTTCTGAAGATCTCCTCCTTCTGCATATCAGAAGAAGATATAAAATAGTTATATAGCCTTGTTTCAAAGATCCTGTTTGAAACTCTTAATACCCCATTATCGGATTTCAGGAATCCAAACATCTTAGCAAGGTCAAACCCCGGGTCATCGGGATTGTCAGCAACGTTGTCACCCTCAAGCAGGATTCTTTTGACCAGAACAGCTACGTCTGAATGATCCATAAGATTGTTGATAAGGGAATCAAAAAGAGGTAACTTCATGGATAGGATCTTCTTCACCGCCATGCTTATTCCCTCTCTGCTCCAGTCTGCTCCGGATTCGTCAATGATCCTGCATAACAGTGAAACCAGAAATGGATATCCTCCTGTGTACGCCCTGATTTCACCGGAAACCGTATGCAAATCCATCTGAATATCATGTTCACTTTGATATTCATTAAGCATACCTTCGATATCCCGCACTGAAAAATCCATATCAACATCAAAAGGTGCGGCTATGTTCCATGGGCTGTTTCGTTTGTGTTCCTCTTCCGGTCTGAGCTTCACCTTCAGATTCCTGATATCATAAACTCCAGCTAGAATCACAGAATCAAATGTGCTTTCCCCACTTTTTTGCCTTTCAATATACTTATCCCTCAGAAGCCCCAAAAAAGAAAGAAAAATTTGATTATCCGAACTCTTATCGACTTCGTCGATCATCAGTACGATCGGCTTTTCCATGGTATTACACAGTTGTGAGATCCTATCGTTCAGCTCTTCCCAGCAAAGGTTGTCTTGGACATCGGCATTCCAGATTTTTATAACATTTTCCGAAACATTACTCCTGATAAGTTCTTTATTGATTTTTCGTATGAATCCTCTGACAAAACCAGCTCTTTCAACAAAAAGATCATCTGCTGATTCAAAGCTTATCGAAAGAACATCATATTCGTTGGAAATATACTGTTTCAACATGTACAGCATGGTTGTCTTGCCATACTGTCTTCCTCTGTTGATAACAAAATATTTTTTATCCTCGATCATGCATCGGATTTTTTTGAGCCTATCCGAAAGATCCACCATGTAATTGTACTCAGGAATACAGATCGCTTCTGTATTAAATGTCTTCATAAATTCACCAATCACAAAACACTATCTGACTTAATGTACTTTCTAAAAATCCCCTGAAAAATATCTGATCCGTAATATACAGGGATAACGCTTGAAACTAATGGTTTCATTTGTCATCCTCCTCTCGCCATAATAATGATTTAAATCTTACACCTCCGCATCATCAATTACAGCCTGTACAATATCCCGCCATTTATCATTTCATGCTTTTGATGACAGGTTTTCGTCATTAAAGTAAGCTGCCAGTTCCTCATCATTCAACTTATAATTCTTTCCACCGACGCCTGTTTCTTCTTAATTACTTTTTTCCAATCTATTCCACATATCTCCCATTAGCTGTCTGTAATTCTGTAACTCTTCCTGGTCAATCCAGCCTCCGTTGCATAAATGAATCCCAAATGTATACCCTGTCTCTTCATCCATAGTGCCCGTTGAGGGATCCATTGGCATAAAATATGTTCTAGGCAAAATAACATCATCCCCGATATTCTGCATAGAGCCATCCATAAGCACTCCTTTTTTTTCAAATAGAACGCTTAACAAATCAGGCTGACATACTTTTGCGAGATATTCTTTGTAAGAATAAAATTCCAAGCCATCATACAGTTTCATCATTTCATGGAAAATCGGATTTCTCGGTACAGAAGCGAAAACTGCCAAATCAATTTTCTGTCTATGATTAAATGAAAAAAAACCATGATTTCCAAGAAGCGGATCTATATTCTTCAGTAATTCAACATCCAGATCTAAATATACCCCTCCCTGCTCATAGATCACATCCAGTCTTGCATAATCAGAGACAAAAGCCCATTTTTTCTCCTTAAACGCGTCGTACATGAACGGATGTTTCTCAACATCATAATCGTTCGCATCCCATATTTTAATCTCATAATCTCCGCAGTATTGTTTCCAGCTTTCAAGACACTTTTGATACGCATCCGGTTTTTGTTCACCACTAAACCAAAATGTATGTATTATCTTGGGGATCTGCGGTCTCTTTTTAGTCACAGTATCATGTTCTTCAGATGAAGGAATACTCTTTTCCCTTCTTACAAAGGGAAGTGCCACGCAAATCAAATTATCAGAAAGATCAAAGGACTCCAGTTGTTCATAAATTTCTTTCATATGATCGGAACTGGCAATCAGAATAATCCCATTATCTTCCTCCTTTAGCTTCAGGGGACTTTCTACAGTAAGTTTCTTTTCTAATAACTCCACGTCCGTTCCGCTGCATCCGTTATCCACAAAATATTTTACATTTCTCCATATCTCGTGGGGAAGTTCGATGAAGTACTTATTCCAAAACATATGACCCAATCCAAAGACAAAAACAGGACGTTCTTCACAGGCTTTTTTCAATTCCTCATAATCATAATTATAAAAATGCATCTTTGAATCTCTCTTTAATAAATGCCGTACCCACTAAGATATCTGGAATAACCTCATAAGAAATCACATGCTTAAAACCATCAGATTTTAATTTGCTAACCACCTGATCCGGATTTTCTTTTGCAACAATGACAAGACCATTCTGTTCCAATTCATATGGTGGCACCACCTTATGTCCGTTTAGCTCTGTTCCCCACTTACTATTGTCTGAATCACTGACAGCATCAACATCTATGTTTCTCAGAAAGAATCTTTTTAATATCTTTCCACAGATATTTCCTGCACAATACAGATATAACTTATGGGAATCTCCCATCAACACTGAAGTACGTTCTTTCACGATGTCCAGAGCATCAACCGGTTGAGTTCCAATCAACAATTCCTCTCTCAAAAAATCAACTGTAGCGGGATATGAATTTTTATCGAATCTTTCGTATGCGGCACAGAAAAAAGTATACTTGTCCATACCTATACTATCGGTCCAGGATTCATTATAACTTTGAAGCATCTTCAAATAGCAAGCATCATTTTCGCTGAGAAAGTTTGATGCTTTCCTTGATTCCTGCTCCTCATGATTTCTCAAAGCGATAAGCGCTCTGTCTATATACCCGATCTTCTTGTCCTTAAACATTTCATACCACTTTACATTATCCTGAGCCATTCTTAATTCCGTGTCAAACAATCCATATCTGTCAAAGAGTCTTTTATCGGCCAGTAATGTGCATCCGTAGATGTATCCAAAAATCACGGCAAAAAAACCGCATTCCATATATTTAAGGTCATAAACATGTCTCAGATTTCTTCCAATTTTTCTATCCGGCATTGTAAGTCTGTCAAATCTGCTGTAAACGGCTTCGAACTCTCCGTCAGACTCCATAATATAGTTAATCTCCGTTTCAACCTTGTCCGCATAATAAATATCGTCATGGGATAACCATGAAAAGTATTCGCCTCTCATCTGCTCAATTCCCAGATTAAGAGCAGTAGAAACGCCTCCGTTTTCCTTTTCAAAATATCTGACCCTGTCACCATAAGACAAAGCGATATCCCGGGTTTTACCCTCGTCGTTCGACCCATCGTTAACAACTATTATTTCTATGTTTTTATATGTTTGATTTAATGCACTGTCTATTGCTTCTTTCAAATAATTTGAGCCGTTATATACAGGGATAACGATTGAAACTAATGGTTTCATTTGCCTTTCTCCTCTCGCCTGACAAAAAGGATTTAAATCACCTTTACTTACTGTCCGCCACGTATCCCGCCTCTAAACAATCCTCACTCCTGCTGACAGATTTCCGTCCTCTCCCCTGTCTGATTTATTCGTAGCATGCCAGAACCCTTCCTTTTCTGAGCAGTTTCGATCATCTGCCGGTACGTTCATGATACTTTGTGAGCTTATCCTCGAGCTTATCAGATTCATTAAATTCTTCAAAGAAAACTCTGGTCATGTGCGCATACCTGTATTCATCAAGGATAGCCTCAAGCCTTTGTTCCGAACTCTGTTGATGCTTTGATCTTGCCCCTGACAGCCCATCTGATCCATGGTTGGGAAAGGCTCAGAACGCGATGTTCAGCACTGCGCACGCGGTTATACTATATGTACTTCTGCTGCTCATAGAGAATGTAGGAGACAATATATAGTAAACGGCAATACTCTTTTCGTTTTGTCTTTTACTTCACCGGATTTTGTTGGCTGAAAACCGTATATTTCCTTTCAAAATCCATGCACATCCTCGCGGAGCGTTGTAGTAAGCAAAATAATATAATCCGACTACTATAAGTGTTGATCATCCTCTTGGCAGTCGTCTCAAAGTCTTGCCTTCGAACATGCACCCCTGTTGGTGCGTATTTTTATTAGCTGCATCAAATGCTTGCCTGCTAACCTGATAGCACATTTCCAAAAGCCTCGTTGGAACCAGAGCTGGCTTTATTACCTCGAAGCCAGGGCTTCAACCTCTTTTATGGAAAGTCCAGTACAATCGGCGATCTTTTCAGCTGAATCACCCGTTTTTAGAAGCTTAATGACGATCTCTTCCTTATCAGCCTTCGCCTTCTTTCTTGCCTCTCTATCAGCTATTTTTACTGCTTTATTTACTGCTTCCTTCTTCTCATCTTCAATAATCTGTTCAACCTTCGTTAACATGATCATCCTCCTTATCCTCTCAGCATTCGATTTGTCGATCACTTTGTCTGTAAAGACCAGAACATATTTCGCTACAAAAATCTTCTGTTCCTCATCCTCAAACCTGTCCAACAAGTCTATGACTCTTCCAATAGCCCTCTGCTTTGGCTTATCACCCTTAAAGGTCAACGGATAGATTATAAGCTTCAGCATAGACTCTTCTGACAGCACCCCATTATCCATCAATTCTCTCTCAGCCTCGCGATATATCAAATCCGAATCCATGCCGATCAGGAAGGCCTCGGTGATCTCAAGCCTGACCGCTCCCAGATCAAGAATCGGTTCTGTCATACCCGGCCTTACATCCGCCGTATAGATCACAACCATTCTGATCCTGAAATATTTCCCATGTAAATTGTACAGTTTTTTTACAACCTGTGAAATATAACCGAGATACTTCTGTTTGTTCAATTCCTTATAGTCGCTCTCATAATCAACAATTGCGTAAGATCCGTCTTTCAGCAGGAACAGATTATCAAGTCTTAACTCATTGGCTTCGATAACAGGCAGGTTTGTGGGCTTCACATCCACAATTTCAGGAACATCTGCCCCATAAATTGAAAACGACTGTCCTTTAAAAAAGTCGGTGGCTGCCTTCATCGTGACATCCTTGTTCTGATATGTGATCTCATCATTCTTTCCCAAATAACATTTCCTCCTTCATGCACTTTTTCGTTCATCCGAAACTGCATGAAAAGATGGATATGCCAACAGAAATGATAAAGAAACCAATCTAAAAAAAGATCAACTCTGCTATCAAAAAACGGGAGCCGTGGACAGAAACGTCCCTGATACGATCACCTGACATGCAGTTCAAACAAACCGATTAGCATGATAGCAGAAAAGAAATTTAATGTAAAGTTCTTCCTTGAGTTTTTACTTACGCATTTTCAGTTCCTAAGAATGTGAAATCTTATCATAAACAGATAAAACATCAGAAAGTGCACCATCCTTTGATACAAATTCACCTGCTTTTTTAACCGCATTTGTCGAAATGTTTTCACACAGCTGACGATCCGAGAAATAATTACAGATTAAGAATGCCAGCATATTTATGTCCGTTTCCGGGTATAACAGACCATTCTTCCTATGCTCAACGATTGATGGTATACCACCCACGTAAGAAGCCACGACAGGTGTTCCGATAAGCATAGCTTCACATACAGAATTCGAAGAATTTTCGATAGACGAGGCAGAAACAAATACATTGGCTTTTTTGTACTGCTCAATCATTTCTTCAGGATTTAATATATCCAAAAAGGAGATTATATCATTCAACTTCAATCTGTCTATTTCACCTCTAATATATACCCCATAGGTTGTCTTCATTAAATTCCGACCGGCTACATAAACCCTTACTGCCGGAAAAGATTCAATTACAAAAGGAAGCGCCCAGAGCAGATAGTGAAACCCTTTAAGAGGATAATTGGCCTGACTCACAAATATTCTGTATGGCTCACATTCTCTATATGACCACGACCCCCTTTGCTCATAAAACTCCTCCCTTAAAATCTCTCTGCAATAAGAATATACTATTTGCGGATTTGTTGTCATAATAAAAGCCCGATCCCATTCCGTCCTGCCAATAACATACTTCACTTTTTTTAATGCTTCTGCCTCATTTTTTCCTTGCAACAAAAATCTTTCATATCCTTCTTTTATAGTATTGGGCATTTCTCCTATAAGTTCTTCGACCCTATATCTTTCCGGAAGGTTCGCACAGTAATGGATTGCGCATAAACTGACTATCCCCTGAATATATATCAAGACTCTGTCTATATACCCCAGTCTGTCACATGCCTCGATCATCTCCAGACACCAGGCGTACTCCGACCCCCATATTTGAACAACATCAGGCTTATATTGTTCCAAAATATCGCAAAATCTATGTATATGTTCTTCAGAAATAATATAAGACGGGTAGATATTATGAAAAGAAAAAAAATGAGATCCGTCTCTCACACCATCTCTTAACTTATCCTCATCACATATTGGAAACACAAAGCTGATTTCTATGTCATTATTTTTTTTCAATTCACGATACATTCCGGATATCCAACCACCGAAAGGTTTTTTTTTGATATTGTACTCATCCGCAAACTCCGGAATAACCACATTGCACAACCATAATATCTTTTTCATACCCGACATCCTCAAACCGTTGTTTTATTCCTTGACAGATTTTGACAAAAATGGTATCATTTTGCGAAAGAAGCAGTTTTTTACCATTTGGCTCTATTGAGTCTTGAGTGGGTTACTTGCTTCTTTTTTTATGTCTATAATATCATAAAGATACAGTTTATCATTCGTAGCATGATTTACCACGAGTCTAGCTAAAAAAAAGTTGTATTTTCCAGTTTTTATTTTATCCTTATATACAGGTACAGCAAATCTCGTATCATAATAATACCACCCCTTGGCCGCATCAGATGAATGCTTTGCTTTATAGTTTTCCTTATACTTTTTATTAGTGGCGAACCTTATCATTCTGCTGATTGCCTGTGCTGCATTTGCTTTCGCTTTAGCCCTTGTTCCTTTCAAAGCACGAGTATAATTTGAACCTGAATACTCATCTGGAAATTCATTTCCAATATGTATAACATCATTTGTTTCAATAACCTGAGAACAGGTATTCACGTATCTAACAAGATACTTCTCAACATCATCCCAATTAATATTTTGTCTGTTTGTAAAAATATTATTTCTTAAAACAGGGATGCGCTGTCCGTAAATATCGCTTGTTATTTCATCTTCCAATGAGCTGTCTGATAAAAAGGGTCCAGAAACATCGCACATATACCATGTATAATTTAGAGATCTGACAAAATCGTTCAGATCCATATCTCTTTTCCCGTTTCGAGGAATCTGCATAACATCAGTACACCCATCGGAAACTCCCCAAAATCCCGAAGCAGATTTAGTAAAACTCAATGATGTAAGAACTCGTATTGTGTCTGAATTATAATCCTGCCTGCCGCCAAAAGGATAAGAAAAAACATTGACTCTCTTATCTACGATATTTTCAATTGCCTCTTTTGATTTTTTTATCTCATAAAGCTGCTCGTCATAACTTTCTCTGGACAGAGCAGTATGCGTAACTGTGTGCGCCCCTATCGTCACCAGTTCAGATGCCGCAAGTTTCTTTAATTCATCTGAGCTCATTGTTCTATGTGTTTGTCTTGGTGCCGAGTTATCATTAAGAATCTCCTTCAATCTCTTTATTTCAACATTGCGCTCTTCAGGCTTCAATTTCTTGATATAAGGATGTATAAAATAACACGCTTCCCTTTTCAGTTCATCCGTGTCCAGCGGAAGCTTTAGTCCCTCATAGTAAATATGATCAGGGAGTGAAGAATTACAGAAAAACATTCTCTCAAGTTCATCCCACCAAAACTCTTTCACATCATCAATATGTCCCGAACTCACAAAAAAAGTTGCATGTATTCCGTATTTTTCCAAAATCGGCAATGCATACCTATAATTATCAAAATAACCGTCATCAAAAGTGATAACTACTGATTTCTCATCTGTTTCAGTCCAATCATCCTCAAATCTTAATATCTTATAGTGTTTTTTCAGATATTTCATCTGCTCATCAAAATGATCCGGCGATACCGCTAATTTCCATGTATCCAGTTCCAGATCTATTATTCTATGATAAAGTAGTACATTTATGTTTTTATTAACCCTGTACTCTTTTTTATAGGACAGGTTCTCAAAAATTTCCTGATATAATCCATCGGTAACACAAAAAGAACTGTCAAATCCATTTTCTGACAGTATCTTTTCAATCTCTCCATGATATTTCTCATTTACTGACACCAAAAAAGCTGCATCTTCTGACTGAACCTCAGCAAGAGAAATAACATTCCTTCCTAGAAGAGTACCCTCTTCTGACTTACTGCTAACCACAAAGCCATTCCACTTTATATTATTATCATCTAAAAAAATACCTACTACCTTGCCATACAACCCTGCACCATAGCAGTATATTTTTCTCTCTTTTTCACAAAAATCTGTTAATCTCCGTAACTCTTCCTTCATCTTGTAATTCATCGTTCAGCTTATTCTTTCTTTGCTATGATACCGATCAAAATAGCATACTCATCATCTACAACATCCAATAATACTTTATTATCCAAATCTTCTACTGCCACTCCCTGAATAAAGGCTGTCGCTGCCATAGAATTTCCGTATGGAAAAACTTCAACTCTATTTCCAAACTCCTCCTGAACAAGCTTCTTAATGGAAAGATATGTGAATCGCCAATAGTCTCCATAATTCATCATATCAGAATGAGAAACCTGCGAAATATTACCTGCAACAGTAGCAATCAAATATCCTCCTTTCTTCAAAAGTCGATATGAGTTATGAATTGCTCCCCTTACATCATAAATAAAATTGTATGTCTGCATGCATAGAAACACATCATAACTGCTCATAGGTATTGTTGTTTCATCAGTCAGGTCCATGCCGTTGGAATAGTCAAGAACATCATATTTTTCCGCCTTTCTAAAAGACTTTTTGCTATATGTATTCTCGCCAACCTCTAAAACAGTCTTATATTCAGAAACAATCCCAACTACATATTTTAAGAATTGTTCCATATAATACCGATCTATCGGCGTTCCCCTATCAAACCCGAACTTTCTACTGAAAGGAGTAACTGATTTTAGGAATCTGTCAGTTGCAACTGGATTTATATATCTTTTTAAAGACATGTATTCCTTAATACCATAAATACAATAGTTATACTGGCTTCCCACTTTTTTTTTCAGAACATCAATTATTTCATCTCTAAACTTTTCAGAAACCGCAATAATGATAGACACTTTCTCTATATCCAAATCAGTTATACATTTGACTTCTAATCCTCTTAAAAATGCCTTTTCATTGACTGTGTCTGAAACTATGAACCCCTTTACATTTATTCCAGCCAATTCCAACAAAGTGTATAATTGCTGACCTGTTTCACCAGCACCATATATGTATAATTGTTCATTTTTTTTGCAAAAATCTATGATATTATCTGACATAACTCTCCTGATATATTGGTGACATTATCAACTCCATCTTTTTTGGTAATTCTAAAACGCCTATAAATTGTATACCAGCCCATTAATGTGCAATCACAATTTAAGAACTGCCTGTGCCTTTGTAATGGATCAGTTTCCAAACCATGCATTCAGAAAAACCTTCGTTTCTCAATTTTAACGCTAACACATTTTGAAAAAAGGTCAAAAAATCGACTATGCGACAATAGAATAAGCATATTCTTCAACAGTCATAGTGTCGTAACCAACCATATATTACAATCCCAAAGTTCAAAAAAATAGCTATCTTATTTATTTGTTTCTTCGTTCTAAGTTCCGATTATTTTATTTTTTCACAAAAACAACAAATCCTATTAGGATGCAATTCCTTTATCCAATTAATTCTCAAATAGTCCTTTATACCATCAGCGAACCAATCTAAATTATACCATGACGGAGCCACATTAACAGGCTCCCCCACTCCACTCCATAATCCCAATGGCATAAACTCAATAATACAGTACTTATTAGTATATTGTGACAATAATTCCGCTATAGTTCTCCTTTCCAATCGCTGAGTCAATAACAGATGATGTGTTAACGCAAGCGCAATAACTAAATCCGATTTTAACCTTTCAACACTCGATATTCGAAGCATATCAAATGGTTCCCATATAGATCTGTTACAGAAAGTTACTCTATCTCTGACATATTCATTTTCCTTAACTCGAATATAGCCATTATTTATAGCTTTCTCAGAATAGTCCACACAACAAACCTCATCAAAAATATGCTTTTTAATAAAGAACTCATCCAAAATACCAGCATTTCCCCCAATGTCAGTACAACTTCTTATGTTATTTTTTTTATTGAATTCACTAAGAAATTCCTTATAAAAATCTATTCTTATGTCAGTAATATTTCCTTCTTCGTCTATCTGGCCATCACTATAATTCCCCCATTCCGAATGAATTGTTATCCCTTTCTCCAACTCGGTTCTGTTTAGAATATTTAAAATCATTTCCTCATCGTAATGAATCTTTTTATCCTCCATTACATCATCAATAAGTCGTGTTTGCATGGCCAGATTAACTCTGATTGTATTAAAACATATTTCTGTATCATGATATAAAGTCAAAGGCTTAATCCAACAATTTATATAACACTCCCACTTTCGGCTATCATCCATTGACAGTGGAACAATGCTCCCGATATCTATATATATGGGTTTAGAACCACAAAATGTAACATTGAATGCATGCGGATCGGCCAGATGATACCCCATAGCATTTAAATAAACCTCCATATCGTATATCATCTTTGCCGCATCAATAAACATATTTATTGTCCACTCTGAGACGATTGTGTAATATCGCACGCGCTCCACCTCCAATATTACACACCCTTCATATTCCTCCAATTCTATTGAATTGCATACATGGACATCAACAAACCATCGCCTTTCTATAAGTTTAGGCAAGACCTCATCCAACAGGAGTTTTATATAATCTGTTTTCTCTTTATATATTAATCTATATATATTATCATTATATAAAAAAGTGGATCCAATGTAATCTAAGTGATGCTTTGTCAACCAACGCACATCTGATGTCTTTAGTTTCATATCATCATTCTCCTGATAATTCTTAATATTTATCAATCATATTGTTCTCAAATTGATTTTTCCATATACGTATATTATCCATTGGAACAGTAATACTATTTGGCTGTTCATTATATATGGCACCTTCTAGTTCATCTTCAATCCTATTTTCTTCTACTACCGGAAGATTGTAGCTCTTTTTCATTTCTATTGCCCTATTATCAATCCCTATAATTATGGATCGTTGATTATGCTGAAGAGAGAAAATCCCCATATGCAACCTCAAACCGATGTAATCCACCTCCGTGGATTTCATAAAGCTATGAAGAGCATCCAGTCTGGGTGGAATAAATTCAACTTTCCCCATATTACTAATATATTCGTAATCAGACGGTCCCTGAATCCAAGCATATACTTCTCTATAATTTCTACTTACAATGTCAAAAAGCAGTCTATCCCGCTCATAATTTCTATTATAATCGGTAAAGGAAACAATTGCTTTTCCACCTTTCTCCGCTGATTTTGACTTCCGTATTTTTTTACATTTTTCCTTCGTTAAGCCCCACATACTAGGGCATCCAGTATGTATTACATTTGTGATACCTATACTTTTCAGCTTTGATTCTGTGTATTTATCCCTTACAGAATGTATACAAGTTTTACTTAGTGCATTATTCAAAACATCTTCCGTATATCCATTTATACAACCTTGATATTGCCACCATCCCACTCCCAATAAAACAAGCTTATTTGCTACTTCCTTTGAATTATCTTTAGTCAGACCTATCTGCTTAAAGCAATCCATTTGTGAACTTAACAGGTTAGTCCCACCGACAAAAACATATTTGCATTGTTCCATATATCGAAGCATATTGTCACTAAAGTCATCTAAATATGGGAGTTTGATAAAAAAATCGTTTTGGAAAATATCTCTAAGGTGTTTATAAACTGCATCCATAATAATGAAATTTCCCAAATTATTATCGCAAATTGTAGTATCTATTATTCCTATCGTATTCATTTTCTTAATATTCATGATATCATCTTTCTCTTAAATAGAAATAAGTTAGTTGCAAATTCTGCATCAATGACCTCTTTATCCGCCACAAATCCTTCTCCACTCATATAATTTTTTATATCTAATGCAGTCAAATCATTTTTCCACGCTCCATTTCTCCTTTTTTCAAGATCAGGTACTAACTCTACTGAACAATATGATATCAACGCGTATTTTTTACAAAACACAAATCTGCTAAAAAACCATTGAACATCCTTTATATATTCTAAGCATCCAGCCACCAAAAATAAATCGTAGTATTTACTCGGAAATTCTTTTTTATTTAAGTCACAAATTATTGTCTCATTATCCCTACTTTTATAATCTAGTCCATAATAATTATTTATCCCATATTTTTCATATAAATATCTTTTTGCAAACATTAATCCACATCCTATATCCAAAACATCCTTTACCAGATATGAATCATCCAACAGATCGATCAATTTTGCCGTTCTCAAGTCAAATCTTTCACTAAAATATTCTATATCTTTCCATTCTTTTTCCATTTCCCACTCTCCAATCAAACATAATATTATCCATCTAAACAGGTTCTATATATTTCTATTACTGCTTTTTCACACAGATGTTAATATACTGGCTTAGATTCATTCCCCATTTTTCGTCAAAGACTATATTTCGGCAATCAATTATTTTAGAAAATGCTGTAGCTAATTCCACATAATTCCTCATCATATTGATCACATATACCTTTTCCATGTCAGAATCAATACAATATATTTTCCTGTCTGATATTTCTAATAAAAATACCCTATCACATTCATTCTGATTTGAAATTCTGTAAAGAACCATTCCATCATTTAATCTTCCTCTTACAACCTGCTCCCGTTCTTCTTCAAACCAAATTAGCTCATTGCCTTTATTTCCTATCAAGCAAGGTTTTCTCACATTTTTTTTTAATCCATCAAACAAATCACTAATATAGATCGTCTCACCATTATTTTCATAAATCAATGTCTTTTTCAATACTAAATCAAATATCGCTGCCTTCAAATTATTCTCAGAATATAATAGTATCTTATCGTTTTTACATACCGAATGCTCAATTATAAAATCATCAGGCAAAAAGTGAATCTTTGACTTAAAACTATTGATGTCAATCTCTACAATTTTGTTGTCAGAATAAACAGGGACAAAGAAACTATCATCATAATAGCCAACTGAATACCAAGGAATAACCAGCTTTTTATTATTTTGATCAGCGATTTCTTTCAGTTCGGTTTTATTAATGATAAATGAATCTTCCTCCTCTGAATACTCAATAATATCACCTGTTCCATCCTGAAAAAAGAAAAGTCTATTATTTGCATTTATAACATTTGTAAAGGCCGTCATTTCTTTTCTTGTCAAAACATCGTTGTTCCTATAATCGGGATATGTAAAAATTTGTTTTTCCAGATCATATTTTATAAAATCTCCTTTTCCAAGAAAGGGAGCTATGATCAATTTTTGCCCTATTATTTCAAGTAGCGAGTACCCACCAAAATTTGCATACTCCGATGGAAGCTCACCTAACAGTTTTGCAGTTTGATCCGTAAGAGAAAACTGATATAAACCTACTATTCCTTCGTAAGTAGAAATTGCCCACGCAACGTCATTATCAATTGCCATGGAATTACATATAAAATTCCCCTCTACCCATTTATTATATTTATTCATTTAAAAGTGTGAGTTTTTCATTGATTTTAGTACTGATAATCTCTAAAAATTTACAACTACTCGACTCTTCCCCCAATTACTTTTTATACTTCACCAACGAATCCTCCCTTTTATCTACAGGGATTCTTGCACCATTTACTTTCGCTATATGTTTCATCTAAGAAATTAGTGCCTGCCCAAAAATTGGACAGGCACTTTGAGATATCACAAAAGGAAACGAATTACCTTAATTCTACATTCTCAGTAGTACCGTCTGAGAATGTCAAAACAAGTTTTGAATACGATGGACTCGCTGCTAACCAACTTGTCATTTCACCACTTACAACAGTCAGAGTGGTGCCGGATATCGAATAATGCCTACCATTCGTTAATGCGTAAGGCGATGTGCCATCTGCATGGGTCACGGTTGCTCCTGTCAGCGTAACTCCATCTGGCAGATTCATTGTAAGTGAATTATCAGCGGCTGTTAACACATTTTTTGATACCTTTGCCATCCCGCTCGCCTTAACATCCCAGATAACCTCAAGCTTGGGAGCGATGTTCCTTAAGTTCTTGTAGTCACCGTAAGGGTTTGAAGCTCCGCTGAAGGTGAACTTAAGCACGGTGTTGGCAGCCTCGCCCATTTCATAGTCGGGATCCAGCTTGTAGTAGTAGCCGTGATTAACCGAAACGGGAACTCCCTCCTGCTCTGCCTCAGACTCATTCCAGCTTACTGAATATCCACGTACCAACGGGTCATCAGAATGCAGCGGCACCTTCTCAAGGATATTTGTTGAAACAAGCTGTGTAGCAGTGATAGCTTTATCAAATACATTTGTAACACCTGTCTTGTCTCCCTTATTGATGCTGATCGCCATGTAAACCTTAGGGGTCTTATCATTCTCATCCGTAAAGTTACCGTTGCTTGAAAGTGTGAGTCCGTCTGCGCTCACCATCCTGGTCTTTAAGGCCACGTCAACGCTGACAGAGCTGAGGTTGTTGATTGAAAGCACATTGCTTAAGTTGGTGTACTTTCCTGTGATCTCGTTGGCACTCATGAAAAGAAGTGTTGCATTGGGATCGATCTCACTTCCCTGAATGTTGGCATATCTTGCCGCATCGGTCTTATAGATCAGCCTCTGAGGATCCAGCTTGAATCTCAGGTTGTTATTTGACTCCGAATCAACCGGAAGGTTTACCTTGAACACGTTAAGCTCAACATAGCCTTCAAGATCGCCGACACCAAAGGTCTGTCCAACGGAAACCGTCTCTTCCGCATTGCCTGAAACCAGCACGTTTGCCGGGGGTGAGTCTATGGGAAACTCTGTTGAGGGAGCTGCCCATGCGAATGAATTCATGCCCAAAACCATAGCAAGTGACAAAACTACTGCCAGAATCTGTTTGAATCTTCTTTCTCTCATTTCATTCCTCCTTGAATCAATGATTTTTATTACTTCATATCAAGTCCATCTGATAATCAGTTTTCAACTACAACAGTTACCACCATTTTTACCGTTCCTAATGTGTTCTGGTCTGCATCAAGCATATGATAGGTTAAAACACAGTCATAGGTTCCCTTTGCAAGTTCCTTGTTCAGCTTGATCTTGTCCAGATGATTTCCCACTGGTATTACCGGTGATTCATAAATTACCTCTCCGGTGTCCGATATCTCCAGGTCAAAATAAATGTCATTTTCATTAGATGTACTGTTTTCAACGTATGCATTTCTTGATTCCTTGCTTCCATCAGTGAAATACCATGTGGAGTTCATTGTGGCTTCATAGTTTTCCGGTGGTTTTGAGCCTGCGAGCATTTCCTTCGCTATCTCCTCGGCATTCTCTTCGTTGACCAGGGTATCCCTTGCAGGATCTCCCTTTAGTGCTTCAGCCTCATCCTTTGTAAGGAGCTTATAGATTATGACTCCCATAACGGCTATCACCGCCACCAGTCCCACGATCACAATGATCTTTCCTTTGCCGCCCTTTTTCCCTCCTTTCTGTTCATTATTTTGTGAAACGTTATCAGACACCTTCTGTTACCTCCTCTGTAAAACATAGCTTAGATCTGACTAAGCAATGCCGGATGTCCGTTTTTTTGCAATGTAGTGCAAAAAAGGCTCCTTATTTTTGTTCCATCACTCATTCAGAAACACTCAAATACTATATCGTCATATATATGGTATAACTTTACCCTATTTCCTACAATAATTCAATTTTGCCGTCCTCTCATGCCTATTCGGTATATATCGGTGTTGATCCGGTATTTTCCCCTATTTCACTGTCACCTGCACGATCTCCGAAGTATCGTCCATGTATATCACGGTGTAGTAGCGGGTTCCCGGTGTGCTTCCCGCATTGATCCATATTGAATCCGCCTCATAATTAAACGTGGTCTTTACACTCCGGCCATCGCAAAGAACATTTTTCACATCGCTGCCTGTATTCCCCGGAAGGAAATACCATCTGGCTGTCTGGTTCCTCTGGGCCACCAGAATAGGATTTTTGATCCTTCTTCCGATGATGATCGGTCTTATGTCCCAGGACACATGAACCCTTGTATTCGACATATCTATCCCAAGCCAGTTCCCGCCCGGGTTGCAGGCTCCGGTAAGAGCAAAATACAGGCTGTGGTTTTCGGTTATTGTCCCGGTATAGTACATCTCGTACTCATCCGTTTCAGGCAGATATCTGATCTTGTAATCCTTCCTGTTATCCTTAAGGGTCTTTTCCAGAGACAGTTCGGGAACAGGTCCCTTTGCCCCCTCTTTGTATATCGGAATGGCTCTTGCGGTATCCTCCGCTCTCCTGAACATCTCCGAAGAAGAGATACCGTCCCCTTCGGCCACGATAAGTCCCATGTAAAGCTGGGGTTCGTTTCCCGTGAAGGTGTCCGAATTCCTTATCTTGATCCTTTTGTCCAGTCCCTTTATTTCTGCCTTCAAAATCACATCCACACTCAGGGAGCTTAAATTATTAATGGATACTGCGTTACTTATGTTTGAAAACTTTCCCTTATAGGTGTCGCTCCTTGTGGAATTTCCATATGAAGGAAAATAAAGGTTAAGATCCTCCAGATCCACAAACCTGTCTGTCCTGCCTCCATACCTTGCTGCCCTGCTTCCTTTGATCAGCTGATAGGGATCCACCACAAAATCAAATTCTGTTTTAGTTCCTTCTGCCGGCTCTACAGGGACATCCACATAAAAGACGCCTCTGCTCCTCAGCATCTCCAGTCCTCCCTGACCGGTCTGCCCTCCGGTTGTCTGTCCCGTCTGTGATGTACCGGCCCGGACAGCCACTGCTGAAGAAAGAGCCAGTACAAGCGTCAGGATATAAATCCATATCCGCTTACTTTTCTTCCTTCCCAAAACATTTCCTCCGTGAAAAGCTGATCTGCCGGCCTATTCCTCAGGCACAACCCTGTGTAAGCTTCTTTCCACTTCATAAACCTCTCTGACAATGGCATCCAGTGGATTAACATCCATCATCATGGTTTTAACATCCTCAGCTTTTTTAGTATCTTCCGTGGTTTCGGAAACCACGTCAAATCCATCCTGTCCGTTAAGTCCGTCATCCGTCCCGCTGCCATCAGGAACCGCATTATCCGATGCACCACCTTCGGGAGTGCCACTTTCTTCCCGACCTGAACCGGAGTCTTTGTCCTCTGTCTCTCCCGGAGCCCAATTATCCGACAAACCGTTTTCGGATGTCGAGTTGTCCGATACTCCTGTGTTGCCCGAAACCGGATCCGATCCAGCCTTATTTCCGCTTTCACTTTCCGTTTCCTCTGTCAGCGGAGTTGCCTCCCAGGTCACCGAAAGCTCCGGATAGTTCATTATTCCGTCCCAGTTTCCTGCCGGATTGCAGGCTCCCTTAACAGCAAATTCAAAGTCATCATAATCCGCGTCACTGCTGCCCGTGATCTCATATTCGTCCTTATCCTCATTATATTGATATATATAGGCATCCTCCGGTGCAGCCTCAAGCCTGACCTTTAAGAGGGCTGTCCCGTCTGAATTGGCTGAAACCGCATTTCCCTCCCGGTCTGTCAGTGCCATATATAGAGAAGCCATGTCATCCACTGAAAAAGTCGGATCCTCCGATATGCTTATTTCCTCACCCTTAACTACATTCAGGCTTATGGTAAGATCCACGGAAACCGTGCTCTTGTTAACTATCCTTAAAAAATCGCTGGTGGATGAGTAGCTTTCGTCTCCCCCTTCTTCCTGAGGCATGTTCTTAAAGAAAAGGGTTCCCCCTTCTTCAAAGCTCTTTTCGCCGTACCTGACTGCTCCCGTTTCACTGATAAAACCATAGGGATCCATTATGAAATCAAAAACATAGCTGTCCGTCTGAAAGACCGGCATGGTCAGATCGATCACCTCAGGCAGCTGTTTTTTCCCCTTGTCTTCCTTATGAAGCTCCTCATCCCCGTTTTCCGAAATCCCGTCACCTGACGGTTTTGCTTTGTTTTCCGAGGCCTTGTCCTTACCTTTATCACCGGTTTCGTTCCCTGAAATATCAGGATCGGCTGTATTGTCCGATTGGCCGGGCTTTTTAGCCGAATCATCCGGGGTCACGGGTTCTATGGTCTTTTCTATGGGCGGATCAGTCGGAACAACCGGCTCTATGGTTTTTTCAATGGGTGGTTCTTCAGGAACTACCGGCTCTACTGTCTTTTCTATCGGCGGTTCTGTTGGAAGAACCGGCTCTATGGTCGTTTCGATGGGAGGTTCCGTCGGAACGACAGGGTTTGTGGTCGTTTCGATAGGTGATTCTGACGGGATCACAGGCTCAGTCGTTGTCTCCACCGGAGCTTCCGCAGCATAAACCCCTTTGGGATACAGGCAGCTGCAGAATACGAGAGAAACGAGCACAATATTCATGATAACGATCCTTGCATGTTTTCTCATATCCAAAAATCCTTTTTTGGTATCAGCCGAAAGGCTTCTTTCCTAAGACAGCAGTGACAGAATCCCCTGCCTTGACTGATTTGCCTGCGAAAGAACCGACTGTCCGGCCTGTTCAAGAATGTTTACATTGGAATATTTCACCATTTCCGATGCCATGTCGGTATCTCTTAATCTTGACTCTGCCGCCGTTGTGTTCTCAATAACATTATCCAGATTTTTTATGGTATGCTCCAGCCTGTTCTGATAGGCTCCCATACGGCTGCGGTCAGTGTTTACATGAAAAAGTGCATTTTTGAAATCATCTATGGCTTTCTCGGGTCCACCCGGCTTTACAGTAACATCAGTTTTGCTTAAGCCGATGATCTCAGTGGATATTGCCGGCAGCTTAATGCCTATCTTGTCCTCGGCATCTGCATCCGATCCCGCATGGATCGTAAGTCCCGGCTCGTAAACTGTTTCCTCAGGTGAAAAATCCTGTTCCTCAGACAGGGTGATCTGACCTGCCCCGAAAATACCAAGATTTGATGCAGTATCGGGCATGGACATAAGCCTGTGTGTGTCGTCTGTTCTCCAGCCTGTCCAGTTAAAATCAGGCCATTCGAAGGGAAATGTTCCGTCTAAAACAGGATCTGTCGTTCTTCCGTCATATATCCTTAAGGTTCCGCCCCCTTCATCCTTAAAATGCATGAAACCGCCTGAGGGAGTTGCCTCGCCTGTTCCGTCAATATTCCCTATTGCATTAAGAATGGAATTTACAACATCATCACCGCTTGTACAGTTTGCTATCCCCACATTGAAGGTGGAGTGCCTGAAGAAATCCGCATCATATTCTTCCTCAACGGAATTTACGGCTGAATTGGCATCCAGCTTTATTGTATACGACACGGGATATGCACATTCAGTTATATAGAAGGCCTGATCGTCAAGCTCTGACGGATCAGACATATTGAATGTAAGTGTAGCCGAAGGATGATTGGGATTCACCGTTCCGCTCCGTCCACCGATGGGATCCACATAGGAAGCAGCGGGTGCATAGTCCGACCTTAAGGTTCCGTTTGATGGATCTGCAACTATTCCGGGAGCCCAGGTTCCACCCTCGACCTGCATCTCTCCTCCCGGAGCAAAGGGGATCTCAGGTCTGAAGGAATAGCCCTTAAGCACCTGAATCTCGTTAAACTTTGTCCTTTCGGCAACAGCATCAATCTCCTGCTTAAGCTGCTCTATCTCTGCCTGAATGTCCTCCCTGTCATCATCGCTTAAGGTTCCGTTTGCTGCCTTAACAGAAAGCTCAGTTCCCCTGTGAAGCATATCCTGAACCTCGGCAAGGGCTCCGTCTGCGATCTGAACCATGGATATTCCGTCTTCGGAATTGTCGCTTGCCTGCTTTAAGCCCCTCATCTGCCTTCTCATCTTTTCGGAGATGGAAAGACCTGCCGCATCATCAGCCGAACGGTTTATCTTATACCCGGAGGAAAGCTTTTCCATTGACTTCCCCTTGATCCGGGTCTTGTTATTCAAATTGCTCATTGCGTATTCCGCAAGAAGATTGTGCTGAATAACCATAAATATCCTCTCTTCGAATCACCTATATGCTATATCGGCACAATTCCTTTTTTCGCCACATATATTCCGAAAAAAGATTATCCGGTCATTTTCACTGTCTATCCTGTCAGCCTTATGAACTCTTTCCCCATCACTGCAGCAGCGACACGATGTAATCCCGTGACCTGTTAGCCTGTGTCAGCATCGACTGACCCGCCTGTTCGATGATGCTTTCATTTGAATACTTAACCATTTCCTTCGCCATGTCGGTATCCCGGATAAGAGACTCCGCCGCAGTTATATTCTCAGCAGAATTCTGGTTTATCTTTATGGCGTGTTCATAACGGTTTTGCATCGCGCCGTAGGTAGATCTGCAGGAAGCAACATAGGCGCTGGCCTCCTTCACAAGATCTATGGTCATAAGCGCACTCTTTTCCGTCCTGCAGCCTGCGTTTAATATTCCCATGGAAAAGGTATTCATTCCGAAACGCGGTATCGCCGTATGATCGCTTGTCGAATTGCTGTGCTGAATAACGACTCCGTCATAGGTTCTCCTGTTGGGATCCTTGGTCACCACGGTCTCGAAGGTGGGACGCACCGCTGAATTAGCGTTTGCAGAATATCCCTCGTTCATGGTTGTGTAATTATCGATCTTTATGTTTATATCAGTAGCATTCGCAAGCCTTGCAGATGCAGTATCGCGGTATTCTTCGGCTTTGCCTGAAAGGAAATTGCTCAGCGAATTCCGTCCCGTTGTATCATCCCTGTATGTGTTTCCGTCCTCATCCTGAAAATAAACCTCATAAACTTTAGACTGCTTAAATACGCCTGCGCCGTCGTTGTAATAAACATTTCCGTCAGCCGGAACCGATGAGATCTTATAGTACCTGTTGGAATCGGCTCCATTATAGATCTTGCTGCTGTCCAGCCTGTAAAAAGCAGACGGCATTCCGGAAGAGGTATTATAAGCCTTATACTCGTCACCGTCCTTTATGAAATACCCACCGGTTTTAAGTTCATTAAGATCAGCCGGATCAGGTGCAGAAACATAAGAATCCGTTCCGCTGTCATAGGTATAGAAAGCCGGAGCGCTGTATTTTGAGTAATTATCGGATCCGTCTCTTGTGTAAAGTTCCGAAAGAGCCGTGGCATTTACGGCCCCCGTCATAACAGAGGCCGGAGGATTTGATGCATTAAGCCTTGCATAAAACTGCCTTCCCGACGCATAGCTTCCGTCATCGAGCTTCACATAGGTTCCCGAGCCTGCCTCCCTCATACCTGCCGTAAAGCAGGTCTGGGTATCGGTAATATCATATTTATAATTAAGAGTCATCGAATTGACCGCATTGGACAGACTGACATTGAACGATCTCTCCTCAACGGCCGTATGAGTGCTGTGGGTGTCAGTATCCCCTGCCACTGCACGGTTTCTCTTTTCGCTAATGAGACCGTTAAGATATGTATTTATGTCGTTCCTGAAACCATTATTTGCGTTATTGGAGGAGTTTAACACTATATCCCCGTCTGCCGAACCAACGGTAACCCTGAACCTGTTGTTTGTGCTGTCATAGGAAGCTGTTCCGATCCTGTAATTTGACGGATCATAACCCGTGTTATAATCACGTCCCATGGAATACTCCTGATTAAAGGTCGGAAACTTATGTGAAACCATACTCACATTCTTTATATGGCTGTCAGCGCTGCCTTTTTTTGAAGCATAGGTTCCCGTTCCGACAACGATCCCCGAAGAGGTTATCTCCATCCCGTCAAGTCCGTCGATAACGGAATTCTTACTCGTTACTTCACTCAGGCTGTAGTCAAAATGAAGTATATTCCAGTTATCCCCGGTTTTATCTGATGAGCTGTCATCCTCGACCCAGGTGTAGGCGAGAACATCCGGTTTCACATCATATCCCGAAAACCAGTCAGAAAGCCCCATATCATCCCAGCTCATCTCAGAGCCTGAGATCTTTGTTCCGGGAGCACTTGAATTTTCAAGCCACACTCCGTTATCATCCGCGTGGATCATAAGCCTGTTTCCGCCTGAAAGGATATCGGCAACATTTTGTGTCATATGTATATTTGAAAAGCCGGCTGCTTTTACAGCTGTTTCGCTTTTCGAACCGGTCACAGGGGTATACCAGTCATATATGTTCTTCTCATCGTACATATTGTTGATCGACTCGGCCATATCGTCAATACTCCCGACATTCAGGAATTCGATCGTAACTTCCGCACCGTGGTAATCCATTGTCCAGAAGCCTTTCGAGGCCGTGGCATCGCTTGCCGGATCCCCGTACTCATTTTTCAGGTCACTCCAGTCAATTTTTTCCCCGTCAACATATATTCCTTCCCTGTCCGCCCTGATGTCCAGATCCCTCGTAAACTTCGGAACCGTGTCGCCTTCATTGGTCATAAGATGGAAATAGGTACCGTTGTAATCATCACTTCTTGTGTCGTCACTTATGGTATATTTCCAGTATCCGCCGTGAAAACGCTGCACACCTTCACTGTCCGTATAAACCATATTGGGATCTATATCATCCCAGGCTATCCTTCTTTCATGGAAAGACACACCGCCATAGGTCACCTTTCCGGTCGCGTCGTCATAAGTCGCGTTATACACCTGAAGGTCATCCGGTACTCCCTCCACCGAAAGGCGGGCCATCTTTCCCGGCTCCGGGCTTTCAAATATCGGGATCGTATTGAATTTTGTTGCTGTGGAGATTCTGTTGATATCATTCTTGAGCTGCTGGATCTCATTGTCGCAGTCAGCCCTGTCGCTTTCGGACATCGTTCCGTTCGCAGCCTTGACCGAGAGTTCCGTCATACGGTGCAGCATATCATTGATCTCGGTCATAGCGCCGTCACCGATCTGGATGAAGGATATGGCATCCTGGGTATTTTCCGTCCCCTGGTTAAGCCCCCTGATCTTTGAACGCATTTTTTCTGATATAGACAACCCTGAGGCATCGTCCGCTGCCCGGTTTATCCTGTAACCTGACCCAAGCTTCTCAGCGGATTTCGCCCTGCTTTTTACTGTAAGGTTCAACTGCCTGTCAGTGAACATTGCAGGCAGATTGTGAGCAATAACATTGATAGCTGACATATGACCTTCCCTTTCTCTTTGCAGGTAATCACTATTATTATCGGTCACCCGACAGCATTTGTTAACCCAAGATCAGATTTTTAAACGAATCCAGGAGCCTGCCATCCGATATTCTTTCTTTCCTGTCTGTGTAAAACCTTGTTTTATCCAGATAATTCCCAATAGAAAACTCTGAGAAAAGGCTTACTTCTTTGCTTCCTTTTTTGCAGCTTCTACTGCTTTTTCCTGTTCCTCTAAAAAGATTTTTTCAATCTTTGTCATCACAAGCCTTCACCTTATCCTCATTTGCGGATTTGATGTCAAAGGTGTCATCCTCTATGCACATCCACTTGACGAAGTCATCCAGATTCCCCTCGTTGATCTCGATGCCGAAATACTTCCTGGTCTGACTCAGTCCCGGCTCCCTAAGGACGTAGGGATTGTTCTGGATGTCCGGGAAATATTCATGGACGGTTTTCTGCATGATGTTTATGGTCTCAAGGTCTATGTCCAGATGCCTTGAAATGGAATAGGTGATGGATCTCATGAGATAGTTCTGAACGAACATCATCCCGAATTCGTCACTGTAGGTTTCAAGCATACCCCTGTCCTTCATATCAAGCAGGAGTTCATACCAGACCTTGGCATTGTCGTCCCTTCTTCTAAGGTCGTGCACATGGTTGTAGCAGGTTCCTTCGGGATTCTGGAAATAGTAATAGAATTTATCGCCTATCTTCATATATCTGTGGCAGACATAGGTGGCCATGACCGTAAAAAGACTCTCCTCGTCATAAACCCCCTCGGCGTACCTTAAATTGTTTTCCACAACCAGTTCTCTTTTATAGAACTTGTTCCAGCAGCCCCTGCTCACAAGCCCGGCCATTGCCAGTTCCTTCCTGTCCTGAACGGTATTAACGGTCTTTATGAAGTCCTTTTCCTCGCCCCTGATATCGGTGTTGATGACATTGTGGAAGGGAACGAAATTGAAGCCGTATTCGATAAAGTCAGCATCGTTCTGCCTGGCAAGCCTGTAGAGCTTCTCATAGGCGGTGTCGTGGATGTAGTCGTCCGAATCCAGATAGTTCACATACTCCCCCGTTGCATACTGGAGTCCTATGTTCCTTGCCGCCCCCTGCATCACCTTTTCTTCAAGGGGGATGATCACTATGTTATCGGGATATTTGAACTCATACTGCATAAGCTTTCCAAGGGTTCCATCCGTTGAAGCATCATTGATAAGAATGACCTCTATGTTCTCAAAGCCTATGGTCTGCCTTATGAGCGAATCCAGGCAATATCCGATGTACTTTGTCACATTGTGGCAGGGTATGATGACACTGACCTTTTTCATACTTGTTATTCTCCTTCTGTGAGCCGCTTCAGCGGCGGCTGTCCCTTTGCATTTTGTTTTATGTAAACCTGATTGTTCAGGATCTCTCTCATCCCCTCGGGATGACAATTGTGTAAGAAACCCGTCCCGGGAAACTTAGTACACCTGTGCCAGTTAATTATTATTCGGTGTACCAGGTTCATTATAAACGAATTCGGGGCCGCCGTAAACGGCGACCCCAAAGCCTAGGATTTTTGAAACTTTTAAGTAAGTGGTCTTTAGTATTAGCCAAGCAGTGACAGAACACCCTGGTTAGACTGATTAGCCTGTGCAAGCATTGACTGGCCGGCCTGCTGAAGGATGTTGTTGTTGGAATACTTAACCATTTCTGATGCCATATCGGTATCACGGATCTGGCTCTCAGCTGCTGTTGTATTCTCAACTACGTTATCCAGGTTCTTGATCGTGTGCTCAAGTCTGTTCTGGATAGCACCGAGGTTAGACCTCTGCTGTGAAACCTTCTTGATAGCTGCTTCGATGTTGTCGATAGCGTAGGTTGCAAGTGCAGGGCTGTTACCTGTTACGGACAGGTTCTTAACTCCGAGTCCTTCAGAATCCATCTTTGCGATCTTGAATGCGATCTTGTTGTCTGCATCAGAGTCAGCACCAACATGGAGTGAAACTGAAAGGTCGTTCTTAACCTGAACTGCACCGAACTTAACTGTCATGGATATGGTTGAAGCTGCGCCAACTCCGGATACGGTTCCCTCTACCGTGCTCTTTCCTGCTGCATCACCCATCTTGTTAGCTTCCATAAGGGCGAACTTGATGAGGTTGAGTGCTGCGGAAGTGGTGATCTGGTTTCCGTTCATTCCTTCGATGGTCCTCTTTCCAACCTTTCCGCCAAGGTCGATGGTGGTCTTAGCTGTTCCTGCTGAAACTCCCTTAACTGTCTCGTGGATCTCATAAGCCTTGCCGCCGATGATGATGTTCTTAACTGAAGATGCTCCGCTGACTGTGATCTTCTTCATGTCAATCTTAACGGACATTGTGGTTGTGGAAACATCACCCTTTGCAACTGCTCTGGTGTAGCTTGTGATGGCCTTGTTTGTGTCAGTTGTGAAGTATGCGCTTAAGCCCGCATCCTTGAAGGAAAGAGCTACCAGCTTCTGAGTCGTTGTATCATCAGCTCCGTTTAAGAGATAGGTCTCATTGAACTTCGTTGTGGTAGATACACGGTCGATCTCGGTTGTCAGCTGATTGATCTCGTCCTGAACGTTCTGACGGTCATCCTCGCTCATGGTTCCGTTTGCAGCCTTGGTTGCAAGCTCGTTCATTCTCTGCAGCATGTCGTGCACTTCAGTTAATGCACCTTCAGCTGTCTGTACTGCCGAAATTCCGTCCTCAGCGTTGTTGGATGCCTGTGTAAGTCCTCTGATCTGCCTTCTCATCTTCTCGCTTATTGATAAGCCTGCTGCGTCATCAGCTGCACGGTTGATCTTGTAACCGGAAGAAAGCTTCTCGCTTGACTTTGCCTGTGTTCCTGCTGTGATGCCAAGCATCCTGTTTGAATTCATTGCTCTAAGATTGTGCTGTACTACCATAATTTTACCTCCTTGTTTTTACACCCAGGGCAAAGCCGTTTGCCCTGTGCAAATCCCTTTGCCTTTTTACTTTCCGGGGACCTTATGTCCTTGCCGGAATCCTTGTTGATGTGTTCCATATGTAGTTTTTATAATATCCGTTGAGCCCTAGGCTTCTCAACGTTTATTAACTTGTGTAACAGTTTTGTAAGTTTGTTGCATTCTTGCCTTGCTGATTTATTTATCGACAGGTTTTCATAATACTTTATACCCAGGATTGTACTTTTTTAAATACAATCCATCTTTTAAAAAATGAAATTGGATTTTTGAAGTCAGCATACCGGAGAATCTATGACACAGGTATGGATCTTGGTCTTTTCATCATAATTGATCCCCACAAGGATAACCTCACCTCCATAGTTTCTCAATATCTTCCCATATCCTCTTTCCTTTATCTGACTGATAGCACCTTCTGCACTTTTGTTCCATTTAAGTTCAACGACGATTGCTGGAAGATTCGTCTTTTTTTTGGGAATAAAAACTACATCTGCAATTCCATGTCCCGAAGGGAGCTCTTCTATCTTCAGATACTGATCGAGGCAGGTAATGTAAGCAAGCTTAACAACATATCGAAGAGATTGCTCGTCGTTGTAAAATGTCGGTGCACATTCCAGATCATGAATTTCCTGAACCGCCTCTGCCACCGCATCGCTGTTACCTTCTATGGTATTCTTTAGCAGCCGGTCGGATTTTTTTACAAGCTCAAGAAGTTCTCTATGCCCTGCCTTTCGAAGGATTTTTTCAAACTCTCCCCTGACCTCCTCATTCGGTATCCTTGCAAATCCCGTATAGCCGGAATCCGGTTCTTCGGGAAAATCCGGTTCTTCTTCATATGTCAGGTATCCCAGATGTATCAAAAGTGTCAGAACATCATCCTTACATCTGAAGCTTTCCACATCATTTTCGAATGAGTCCGTATCCACCTCGACCCTCTCTCCGGCCAGCAGTCTTGCCAGATCCTGCTGCAGACCGTTCATGTCCATGTCAACATATGTCATCAGTGTTTCTGCTGCCGCGGTTTTTTTCCAGTAGGAGGTGTACTTTCCGGATTCAAGTGCCTGCATCACCGAATATGGGTTATACATAGACCGGCTGTTTCCAACGCGATACCCATCATACCATTCTTTTATCCCGGAAAAGCTTCCACCCTTCTTTTTGCACAAAAGTCGAACCTCATCTTCTGTAAATCCGGCAAATCCGGCAAATTTCCCGGGATACAGCATGGAATATTCTCTGAAATCAGAGATTGCCGACTGCGATCCGTCTTTCTTTATGGGAAGGATTCCAGTCATATACGCCGCCGCTACTGCCTCGGGAGTGAAATTGTTATTCTTAAACCAGCCGCGCAAAAGATTCAGATATCTTTCCTGTGCCTCAATATTATTTTTTGCCTCCCGTATGAGTGAATCCCATTCGTCTATGACAAAAACAATCTTTGCTCTCGTTTGACGGACCATCTCAAGAAGATACTCATTAAGGGTCGCTGCTTTTTTCAGGTTTCCATATAATTCCGTAACCTCGTCCTTGATCGCTCTGTCGATCATAACAGGAAGATCGGAAATTGAAGTCTTATTCTTTTTTGCCTCAGAAATAAAACCGGAAATATCAAGACTTATCACATGATATCCGTTCAGATGTTCTTCATAATCCTCTGCTCCGGAAATAGCGTATCCATCAAACAGTTCCTTTGAGTCACAGCTTTTGTCATAGTAGGCACATAACATCTGAGCGTCAAAGGATTTTCCGAAACGCCTCGGTCTGCTCACACAGGTAAGCTTGTCATTTGTACAGATCGACTTGTTGATAAACTCAATAAGATCCGTTTTGTCCACATAATCCGATCTTGTCTTTTCCTTAAATCCGATGTTTCCCGGATTCAGATATGTTCCCATATCATCAAAGCCCTCCGCATAAATGTTCCAGAGTTGTAACTGTCCGGAAACCAAAGAGTTCTGAACAGCTACCAAAAGTTTCTCACATGGATTATACTATAATTCCGCTTTTCATGCACAGACTGAACCCGGTTGTTACTGCTTACACAGTCCGGCAGACCACGCAGAAGTTTCAAAGCAGAGATCCATCCCCGTTGCAATTCAAAATAGCAAACCGCCGGTTTGTTCCTTACTTCACCCAAACCGGCGGCTAGTCTTCTGCCTGCATCTATATTATTCTGTTCTTTCATTCCAGATACTTCTCCGGCTCGTTCATGAACACATCCGTGATCCCTTTTGCTTCAAGTGCTTTAAGATCCATCCTTCCTCCTGTGGGTTTTTCCGGATACAGATGTCCACCGAACCACGCCCGGACCGTCAGTCCCTTCAGATCATCCGGTGGGATGTCAATCCCGTGTCCCGAGGGATGAAGGGCTCCTTTAATGCCCAGCCCCTTATGTTTAAATAAGCAGTCGGAAACCTTCGTATCCAGCACTCCCAGGCTGAGTCCCGGGTCGATGTCATGCATGGTCTGAAGTGACCTTGCATAAAAGCTTGAATAAACGACCCTGTCATTAAGTCCGAAGCTTTCCACAAGCCTGTAGGTCTTCTCTTCCATTCCGGGATAGGGACAGACGCTGTTCTTAAGCTCGATGTTAAGAAGCAGGCCTCTTTTCATCTTTTCTTCAAGGAGTTCTAAAACCTCCTTAAGAGTCGGAATACGTTCCGCCTCCTCCTCTCCCTTATGGATATGAAAGGTCTTAAGCTCCTTCAGGGTAAAATCCCTCACAAAACCGGAACCGTCCGTGGTCCGGTCGATCCTCTCATCGTGAATGACCACCAGATCCCCGTCCCTTGTAAGCTGAACATCCAGCTCTATTCCGGTAAGTCCCCTTTCATAAAGCTGTGCCGCCTTATCAAAGGAGGTTATGGTATTTTCGGGGTAAAGCTGACTGCATCCCCTGTGAGCCCAGATCTTCACTCTTTATTCTATGGTAAGAATATCGGAGAAGCCCGTTACCTCAAAGATTTCCTTAACCTCTTCGGTGGCATTCCTGACTACCATGCTGCCCTGCTTGTTCATAACCTTCTGTGCTGAAAGCAGAACCCTTAAGCCGGCACTGGATATATACTCAAGCTTTGTCATCTCCATGACCAGAGACTCAACTCCGTCAAGTGACTCCTTGATCTCGCTCTCAAGCTGGGGAGCTGTGGTCGTGTCAAGCCTTCCCTCGAGAACCACCGTAAGTTCCTTTCCGTTTGCCTGTTTTTCGATGTTTAACATTTTATTTCCTCCTTAAATCGTTATCGAAAATGTTAGTAACTATCCAGGGCATACCCGGCATTTTTGCGGATCAGTCTGCATAAAACGCGGGTTCAGCAACTCTCATTGCCTGTTTCAGAATAGCTTCTTTATGGTAAGGACATTGTGTCCGTCCTTATATTCATAGGAAACATCGTCCATACTCTTCTTCACCATAAAGATGCCCAGACCTCCGATGGGTCTTTCCTGAATAGAAAGAGTGACATCCGGATCTTCCTTCGCCAGGGGGTCGAAAGGAATTCCGCTGTCTGAAAAGATCAAAGTCACCGCCGCAGGGTCATCATGGACATCCACCCTTAGCGTTGCATTGCCCGTATTGGGTACATATGCATAGCTTGCGATATTCACAAAAATCTCTTCCACTGCCACATCGATCTGCATCTGGGTCTTCATCGGACAGTCCGCGGCTTCCAGCTGTTCATCCACAAAGCCTATGACCCTGTCCAGATTTTCTGTTTTAGCCTCGATGACCAATTCATTCATTAGTTCTGCCTCTCCTTCTCACTTCCCTATAATGCCACAAAATCTTCCGCTTTACAATTATTTTTTTAGATGATCCCTACCTCGTTACGGAAAAAAGTAGTATAATCTCTGTTTATGAGATTCAGCGACAGATTGCACATGAGCATAAATTCATTATTGAAGAGGAAACTCCGCACGGTCTTAACGATCCTGGGGGTTGTCATCGGCATTGCTGCCATAGTCACAATGCTGGCTTTAGGAGAGGGTCAGACCAGAAAGGCCATGGAGCAGATCGAGCAGTACGGATCCATAAAAGAGGTAACGGTCTATGAAGGCCGGAACAATTCCCCATCTTCCGGAACCAACAAGCTGGACGGGAAGCTTACGGAAAGCGCCATAGAAGAGATAGGTGCCATCGAGCACGTTGAAAATGTCCGGAAGGTCCTTGAAAGCTCCGTCATCTTAAAGGCAGGTGCCCTGCAGACCTACACCACCTGCATAGCCATGCCCCTTGAGGATATTAAGCGGAAAAACTGGGAATTTGCCGAGGGCTCCTTTCCCGAGGATGAAGACAAACTCAGCTTCATGTTCGGAAACGGGGTCGTGACCGATTTTTCAAAGCCAGGCCAGATCTCCTCCTACTATTCCACAGGGGAGGCCCCGGATGTGGATGTGATGCACGACACCATCTTTACCATCTTTGATACGGATTCCTACAATTCCTCTTCCTCCGAGCCTGTCATCAGCGAGCCTTCGGAAGGAGGCGAGTCCGGGGAAACAGGTCCCAAAAAGCAGGCTAAGAAATATATAATCCCTGCCTCCGGTCTTTTTGCGGGCAGCTATGACGAATATAAGGAATATTATTTCGGTGTCTACTGCGACATGGATGCCCTTCTTAATTTCTATAAGAAGAATTATAAGAACAAACCCTACCCCGGCCAGCCCGTCAGAAGCGACGGAAAGCCCTTCAGGGAGCTGGTCTATTCAAGGCTCTATGTGGAGGTGGATAACATAGAAAATGTGGAAACGGTCTTAAAGGCCGTCAACGACATGGGCTACACTGCCTACAGCGAATCCGAGTGGATAGCCCAGGAGCAGGCATCCCTTCGTTCCCAGCAGGCCATGCTGGGAGGAGTCGGAGCCATCGCTCTGCTGGTTGCCGCCATCGGCATCGCAAACACCATGATGATGTCCATTTATGAAAGAACCAAAGAAATAGGAATAATGAAGGTTCTTGGCTGCCACCTTAAGGTGATCCAGTCCCTTTTCATGATCGAAGCCGCCCTTATCGGTCTTGTGGGAGGCGTTGTGGGAGTGATCGTAAGCTACATCGCAGGCTTTATCATTAACAAAGTCTCCGAGCCTGGTACCGCTGTCATCGACCCCTGGCTGGTTCCCGCAGCCCTGGTCTTTGCCGTGGTCATTTCAATGCTTGCCGGTTTTGTTCCCTCAAAGAGAGCCATGCAGTTGTCTCCTCTTGCAGCCATTCGCAACGAATAATTCTACTTTATGTCAACCGAGTGTCTGATCAGATAATTCTCTCCCCTCAGCTCCTCTATCTGCATCTTCACAAGGCAGCTGTCAGCCTTAAGCTCATTTAGGGCGTCCCTCATGTAGGCATCCTTGTATTCTCCTGTCCTGTTGGATTCCCTGATCTCATCCTTAAGATCACTGCCCTTTATGACACAGTCAAACTCATACGATCCCTTGCCCCTTTCCAGGATCTCCTTCTTTGCCTTTTCATAGTAGCTCTTTATATCACCAAGCAGGTCTTCTTCGTCAAAGCCGTAATCCTCCAGGGTCTTAAGGCTGTTCTCATAAGCTTCCTTAAGCATATGATCCCCCTGCGGATTCTCCTCACCGGGATCACTTCCGACCGAGTCTCCCTCGCCCGGGTCGCTTTCTCCCGGATTTCCTTCACCGGATCCCTCCTCCCCGGTGGGTTCCTCCAAAGCATCCTCCTCGTCCCCGTAGGGAACCGGCTCCGGTCCCGAAAATTCCTCTCCCCTGCAGGGGGGAAGATATACGGAAAGCTCTCTTCTCCTGTGATCCTTATTAAAGAAAGCATCATCCCGGTTAAAGTAGTCATATTCGTGTCCTTCCGTGTCGTCCCAGGTGCTGTCCACGTTGTAGAAGCCGTCCCCCAGTTTGATTATGTTCCAGGCGTGGGGTTCTCCCGCATTTCCCGCACAGTAATAGGCCGGTATCCCCAGCTTCTGGCAAAGATACTGGAAAGCCCTGGAATAGCCTGCACAGACCGTTCTCCCGTTTACCAGGGCACTGTAGGCACTCTGGTTCATGATGGCTGACCTGTCATAATTTATGCTCCCGATCAGCACATCATGGATATATTTTTCCTTTTCGGCATCATCCGTCATGTTTCTGACCCCGTTTAAGATCTGGCCGGCGCTGTTTTCCATCTTTTCACTTGCCGCATCAAGGTCATCTGCCGTCCTGTTAAAGGAAAGATCCATCTCCACACAGGCACCGGAGGGTGCGCTCATGGAAGAAAAGGCCGTGTTAAGCCAGAAAAGCTCCGGATGATCGTTTATAACCGCGGTAAAAGCAGTCCTGAGATTTTTCATATAGGGAGTTCCAATGGGAAGAAAGGCGGGATTCAGATCCAGGGCATTGGAATAGATCTGTCGGTAAAGAGCCTTGTTTTCATCATTAAGCATATCATAATAGGGATAGATGAGAGGATCAAAGGTAAGGTCATCCCCTGTGTTCCCGGGAGACAGGGTCTTTTGAAGCTTCTCTGCCTCCGGCTCCGAAACCGGGATCTCATCTGCTGAAACCTCTTCACAGCCTGTTTTTGACCTGAGCTCACTCCTGACCTTTAAAGGCTCGTCCCCTTCTTCATAAGCCGGAGAAAGACCCTCTGCCAGACCGCGGAAGTCCCCTTCTGCCCCGTTTTCACTTTCCGACCCGGCTGAATCTTCCGAAAGGGCGGAAGAATACCCACTGCCCTTAAGCCCTGCCTTTGCGTTAAGCCTGTCAGACAGCGCCTTACCCACCCCGGGATTTACTATGCAATAAAGAAGAAAGGCTGTGAACACAGCCGTTATCATCAGTATGAGATATATTATGAACCGGACTATCTTCATGTCATTTAATTTCGCTTCAGTGTATTATGTTCTGCGCCCATTTACCCTGCTTGAGGAAAAAGGCTCCCAGACCGCATTTTAGGATGTCCGCTGCCTGGCAGATCAGATACACCTGAAGAATGGGCATACCCGTGAACCTTGTGATAAAAAATGCCAGGGGAACCGACACCGCCCACATAAAGCCGCTGTCGAAGATGAAGGTTATGAAGGTCTTGCCCCCGGACCGTATGGTGAAATAGGCGGCATGCAAAAAGGCCTGGAAGGGCATCATGCAGGCCGTTATCCTGATCATCCCCGTTGCGATCTGTCTGACCTCCTCAGAGGTGTTATATACCATAGGAAAGACCGGAGCGGTTAAGAACATCAGGAAGCCTATGCCCAGGCACAGGAACACGGAAAAGAAAATTATCCTGTAGGCAGTTTCCTTTCCTTCCTCGATCTTTCCGGCACCGAGTTGCTGTCCCACTATGATGGCTACCGAATCCCCAAGGGCTATGAAAGCGATGTTGAAGACGTTTCCTATGGTGGAATTGATGTTAAGTCCCGCAACAGCCGCAAGACCTCTCACCGAATAAAGTGCTGTCATGGTGGTGACCGCAAGGGACCAGAGGGTTTCGTTTAAGAGTATGGGCATGGCAAGCTTAAGAACCCTGCCTATCATATTAAAAGGCACCTTAAGGGTCTTGTAGACTCCCGCAAAAAAGGGAGCCCTGTCCGGATGGGAATGGGACCAGACCATCACTATGGTCATCTGTACGACCCTGGATATTATGGTGGCAATTGCCGCACCCCTGACTCCCATAACGGGAAAGCCCAGCTTTCCGTAGATGAGGATATAGTTAAGGACAAGATTTACAAAGACCGCCGCAATGGAGGCCCTCATGGGAACCGATGTCTCACCCGATTCACGCAGGGTCGATGAATAGCAGAATTCGACTGCCATGGGGATCTGACCGATGAGCATAAGATCCAGATACTGCCTGCCGTATACAAGGGTGGCATTAAGGTCACCTGTGGACGACCCCTCGTGCAAAAACAGCGAGATAAGGGGAACGCTGAAGGCCGAGAGGATCAGAAGCGACACCGCAACAATGACGGTGCTTATGATGATCTTGATCCTGAAAATGTTCCTGACACCTTCATTATCCCCGTCACCGTAGTACTGGGCTCCCAGGATCCCGGCTCCGCTGGTCCCGCCGAAAAGACAGAGGATCAGTATGAAAAAGAGCTGGTTTACGATGGAAACTCCCGACATCTGCTCGGTTCCGACCCTGCCCACCATGATGTTGTCCAAAAGACCCACGAAGTTTGTGATCCCGTTCTGCAACATGATGGGCAGGGCGATCATCATCACCCTGCGGTAGAAGTCCCTGTCACCCACATATCTGTGTTTTAATCTCAGTAATCGATCATTCATTTTTTCAGGTCGGAAAACATTTTCAATAAAATCTGATCTTCTTTACCATCTCCACAAACTCGCGGTTGTTGCGGGTCCTTGAGAAAAGATCCAGAAGCTTGTCCACCGCCTCGTCAGGCTTTAAGGCATTTAAGGCCTTTCTTATGTGATCCATGGCCTCCAGCTCTTCGGGTGAAAGCAGAAGATCCTCTCTTCTTGTTGAGGACTTTGCTATGTCTATCGCAGGGAACACCCTCTTTTCCTGAAGCTTTCTGTTAAGCACCATTTCCATGTTGCCGGTTCCCTTAAATTCCTCGTAGACAACGTCATCCATCTTGCTTCCGGTGTCAACCAGAGCCGTAGCAAGGATGGTAAGGCTTCCCCCTTCTCTCATGTTTCTTGCCGCACCGAAGAAGCGCTTGGGCATGTGAAGGGCTGCGGGGTCAAGACCACCGGAAAGGGTTCTTCCCGAGGGGGGAACCGTAAGGTTATATGCCCTTGCAAGCCTTGTTATGGAATCAAGCAGGATCATAACGTCCTCCTTCTGCTCCACCAGTCTCCTTGCCCGCTCGATGACCATCTCGGAAACACGCTTATGATGCTCGGGAAGTTCGTCGAAGGTTGAATAGATGACCTCCACGTTCTCGCCCTTGATGGACTCCTTGATGTCGGTAACTTCCTCTGGCCGTTCATCTATGAGCAGGATTATCAGATGAATCTCCGGATTGGCTCTTGTAACTGACTTGGCCACTGCCTTTAAAAGAGTCGTCTTTCCTGCCTTGGGAGGAGAAACGATCATTCCTCTCTGTCCCTTGCCCACAGGGCTTATGAGATCCATGATCCTCATTGCTATGTTGTTATTCCCCGGCTCCAGATGGATCCTTTCATTGGGGAAGATGGGAGTCATGTCCTCAAAATTGTACCTCTTTGCGGATTCCGCCGGAGTGAGTCCGTTAATGGATTTTACAAAAAGAAGGGCTGAGAATTTTTCACCCCCGGTCTTTATCCTGGTATTACCCGTTATTATATCACCTGTTTTTAATCCAAAACGGCGTATCTGACTGGGTGCGACGTAAACATCGTTCTCCCCGGGAAGATAGTTCTCACAGCGGATGAAGCCATAGCCGTCTGCCATAACTTCAAGGATCCCATGGGCCACGATCCCGGAGTCAAGCTCCTCCTTGTTGTTTTCTCCTTCCTCCTTTGCTCCTCCCTCAGATGCCCCCTCGGATGCCTGCCTGCCTTCGTCTCCCGATTTCTCGGCCTTCTTTGCAGGCTTCCCGCTCTTTTCTCCGGCCGGTCCGGCCTTGGGACTGCCTGCAGCCTGCCCCGCATCGGAAGCGGCACAGAGTGCATCGATAAGATCCGATTTCTTCATGGTCGATGAGCCCTTGATGTTCTGAGCCTTTGCCAGGGCCTTAAGCTCGGCAAGCGGCAGGGTTGATAATTTTTCTCTCATTTAATATCCTCCGTTATTTATTGATGTACACTATGATCTTCTTCATGATTGCTTTTATGTCTTCAGCCGGACACCTTCAGGGAATGCCTTCCCGGCTCCCGGCCCTGTGCTTAAACAGCGGCTTTTCTTTTACTTACAGTACGTAAAAACACCTGGTTTCCTGTAACTTTCCTGAATAGTTACCGCTTTTTTTCATATATCGCTCAGTCTTTATTAATCTAAAATCCGGGATAAATTTTGAAATATCCTGAGAATCAGAGATGTTACAATCCAGAACTCCCCGGGCACACACAAGGTTCCCGAAGATTTCTTGAAAAGTGATCCTAGCTACTTTCTTTCATCACTTCTACAACCATACAACATTTTTTTTCGGATTGCAAGCCCTGTTTGACACCACGAACATACGTTTGTATAATAAACTAAAGTCTTAGCAGTAACAAACAAAGTCAGAAGTATGGATCGTAAGCGTCAAAGAACCTATATAGCCATAGATCTCAAGTCCTTCTACGCTTCAGTTGAATGCAGCGAAAGGAGGCTTGATCCTTTGGACGTAAATCTCGTTGTGGCAGATGAAAGCCGCACGGATAAGACCATATGCCTTGCAGTCTCTCCCTCCCTGAAATCCTTCGGGATCCCGGGCAGACCAAGGCTTTTTGAGGTGCTGCAAAAGGTCGGAAGTGTCAATAACGAAAGGCTGAAAAAAGCCCCGGGAAGACGCTTTTCCGGTGAGAGCACCTCAGGCCGGGAGCTTAAGGCAGACCCCTCCTTAAAGGTTTCCTTCATCACCGCCACTCCCCGCATGGCTCTTTACCTTAAATACAGCTCGGACATCATAGCCATCTATAAAAAATACATATCCCCCGACGACATCCACGTCTACTCCGTGGACGAGGTTTTTATCGATGCCACGGAATATCTTAAGCTCTATGCCTGCAATGCCAGGGAGCTGACCATAAGAATGATAAGGGACGTCCTTAAAAGCACCGGGATCACGGCCACAGCGGGGATAGGCACAAACATGTATCTTGCAAAGATCGCCATGGATATCGTGGCCAAGCATATCCCGGCAGACGAAGACGGAGTCAGGATAGCCTGGCTCGATGAGATGAGCTACAGAAAGCAGCTTTGGGATCATCAGCCCCTGACGGATTTCTGGCGGGTCGGAAGGGGCTATGTTAAAAGGCTTAAGCAGGCGGGGATCTACACCATGGGGGACATAGCATCCTGTTCCATTCAGAACGAGGATATCCTCTATAAGATGTTCGGGATAAATGCGGAGCTTCTGATAGACCACGCCTGGGGCTACGAGCCCTGCACCATAGCTGACGTCAAGGCCTTTAAGCCCGAAAACAATTCTCTGGGTGAAGGCCAGGTCCTTTCCGAACCCTACACCTTCGAAATGGCAAAGACCGTCATCATGGAGATGGCCGACAAGCTGTCGCTCAAACTCATGGACAGGGATCTTGCCACGGATCAGATCGTAATCTCCGTAAACTATGACAGTGAATGCTTAAGGCGTGAAGACATAATGGCGGAATATGACGGCGAGATCACTTCCGACTACTATGGACGCCCCGTGCCCCAGCCCGCCCACGGGTCAATAAATCTCGGAAGCTTCACCCAGGTCTCGGATGTGATCGTTGGTCACACGGTCAGACTCTTTGACCGGATCGTAAACAAAAAGCTTCTCATAAGAAGGCTGGGCATAAGTGCAAACCATGTAAAAGAAGCCGGAAAAGCCATGGTCAGTGAAGACTACGAACAGCTGGAATTCAACTTTGATCAGCCCCTTTCCAAAGCCTTTACAAAGGGACCGACGAAGGAGGAAAAGCGGAGGCTTGAAAAGGAAAGATCTGTCCAGGATGCGGTGCTTAAGATCAAGAAGCGGTATGGCAGCAATGCCATCTTAAAGGGAACAAGTTTCAAAGAGGGTGCGACCCTGATAGAGCGCAACAAGCAGGTGGGAGGTCATAAAGCCTGAATGGATAAAAGAAAAGCCGAAGAAAAATATGCGGATATAATCGATCTGCCCCATCACGTTTCAAAAAAGCACAAGCCCATGGACATCACCGACAGAGCTGCCCAGTTTGCCCCCTTTGCCGCCCTGGGAAGCCTTGAAGATCTTGTAAAAGATGAGCCCCTATCCCCTGAACATGGCAATGGCAAAGCCCAGAACAGCCCCGCAGACCACCTGTGAAGGAGTGTGTCCCAGAAATTCCTTAAGGCTCTGCTCCGGATCGATCTCCCCATTCACCACCACAAAAAGCTCATTGAGCATCTTGGCATGCTTGCCGGCTTCAAGCCTGATCCCCATGGCATCGTGCATGACGACTATGGCAAAAATGGCGGAAACCGCAAAAATTGCCGAATCAAAGCCGCACTCCAAAGCGGCTGTTGTGGCAAGGGCCGTCACCGTTGCAGAGTGGCCGCTGGGCATCCCGCCGTCTCCGAAAAGTCTTTTAAGATCAAAGGTCCTGTTTACGCAGGCATAGATTATGGCCTTAAGGATCTGTGCTATGATCCAGCTTGCACCTGCATTGATAAAAAGATGGTTGTTAAGTATCTGCGAAATAAACATGGTATGATTGTATCACAATCATACCACCGGTTCAATTAAGCCGGTATCGTCAGATGTCCTCCAGTATCAGACTGGCTGCCCGGCCTCTGGAGATCCCGTTATCCATGGCAAATTTACCTATGAACCTGTGAGCCTCGTCCTCAGACATGTTCTTCTTTTCGATAAGGGTTATCTTGGCCCGGCTTACGATCCTCAGTTCCTCCATCTTGTCCTCAAGAGCTCCGATCTTCATCTCAAGCTCACGGATCCTGGTCTGCGAAGCGCACAAAAGCCTTATGGCCTTGTCGATCCTTCCCCTGGGAAAGGGCTTATAGACCACAAGTATCCCGCTGTCGGTCACCCTGTCAAGAACCTCCTCAAAGCTGTCCCTGGGACAGACTAAGAGAATGGAAGCATTGCTCTTTTCGGCCGCATCCATAGCCAGCTCCTCCCCGGTCTCATCCGGAAGGGGAGAGTCGATCACGATCACGTCAAAATACCTTTCCAGAATGGCGCGTCTGGCCAGAGCCCCGGTCTTCCTGTTTTCTACCGTGCTGAAGCCCTTAAGGGAGCTCTTCACGATGGAATCGAACTGACCCGAAGAAGATACGATCAATATGGAGTGTTGTATGTCAATATTTTTTGGCATCTATATCACCTCAGCCGCAATACTCCCTGATGAGTTCTTCCGGAACCAGTGACCGGATAAAATCGCTGTCTAAGGCCAGCTTTATGGCTTCCTTTCTCGATCCCGGCAGGGCCTCGGCACTGCCTTCGGGCTCTGAGGGAAGCTCCAGCTTCCGTTCGATCCCGGAGATCCCGGCATTGATCAGAAGGGCATAGACCAGATAGGGATTGCTCTCCGCATCCGGGGATCTCAGTTCCGCCCTGGTCATACCCCTGAAGTTTTCAATATAGATAAGCTCGGAGCCCCCTGCACTCGACCAGTTGACCCTGTCCGGGGCAGTGTTGTTTCCAAGTCTTGCATAAGAAGCATCCCTGGGGTTTAAGAAAAGGGTCATATCCCTTATCTTTTCCATGATGCCGGCAGCAGCGAATCTGGCCACATCATTCCCCTCCCTGTCCGTCGCATAGATGTTTATGTGATAGCCGTTCCCCGGCTCATCGGCTAAGGGCAGGGGCGAAAAATCAGCCCAGAGACCGTACCTTGCAGCCACAGAGCTGACAGCCATCTTAAAGGTGGTCAGCTGGTCGGCAGCCTTAAGAGGTCTGGCATAGTGAAAATCGATCTCATTCTGTCCAGGTCCCCTTTCATGGTGTGATCTTTCGGGGATAAGCCCCATCTTTTCGATGGTAAGGCTGATCTCCCTCCTCACATTTTCACATCTGTCCAAAGGGGCAATGTCCATATATCCTGCCCGGTCGTAGGGGGTTTTTGTGGGATTCCCCTCGTCATCCGTCAAAAAGAGATAGAATTCCGACTCCGTGCCGAACCTGAACTCTATGCCCTTTTCGGCTGCCCTCAAAACCTCCTTTTTAAGGAGTTGTCTGGTATCACAGAGGAATTCGCTCCCGTCGGGACCGTAAACATTACAGAACATCCTTAAGACCTTGCCGGTGTCGGGCCGCCAGGGAAGGATGGCCATGGAATCCGTATCCGGTTTAAGATAGAGGGAAGCATAGGGACATTCCTTAAAGCCTGCTATGGACCTGGCGTTTATGGGTGCCCCATCCTCAAAGGCCTTCTTTAATTCCCCGGACATGACGGATATGTTCTTCTGGACACCGTAGGCATCCCTGAAGGCCAGGCGGATGAACTTCACATCCTCCTCCTCGATATATTTCATAACCTCATCAAATTTCAGACCCATGATCTCCTCCTTAAAATCATAAAACAAGGCGCCCGGAAAAAACACTCCAGGCGCCCTTGCTTGAGATATGTCAATTGTAATACGGCTGAACCGATTTTACAACTAAAAATTTATTCCTCTGGCGTATCTTTCGGCACATCCGGCAGCGTATCCGCAGGTCCGCCCAAAGCTATTACACCAGGCTTTTCTTCCCCGGGAGCATCTTCAGAGTTTTCCGCAGAATTCTCGGAAAAGAATTCCGAAGGTTTTTCAGAAAAGTTCTCCGAAGAATCAACCGCCGTTTCAACCGGTTCCTCATCTGTACTCTCCCCTGCATTTGTCTCTGTAACGGAAGTCTCCGTCAAAGCAGCCTGTTCCCCGGCACCATATTCTGTCTCAAAAGCCCGGGCCGATGCAGCCTCCGTCACATCAGAAGCCCCCCTGTCACCTGTCTCCGTCTTCTCCTCGTTTCCCGCAAGCACGGCTCCTGTGGGCATAGCCCCGGAAGCAGCCGGCACCGGAGCAAGAGCAGCCTTATAGGAAGCGCCCGCAAGTCTTTCCTTTCTCTTCTTAAGGTTGTCCCAGATGATACCTGTCACGTAAGCAAAGATATAGATATATGCAGCAAGGGCGATGACCCTGCCCACAAAGGGGATCTGTCTTAAAAGCTCAAGCACCGCGATGCAGATGGCAGCCGACCCGAAATTATTCATTTTCGGGAAGAGGATCCTGCCAATTGAAGCCCCAATAAAGCTTATGGAGGTCAGAAGGAGCAGGAGATAAGCCAGCATCAGCAGTCCCCCAGCCGGGGCAAGAAAGACCGTGATGCACATGATAACTGCCGCAATCGGGATCAGGGCTAAAGAGAAGAAACCTCTTATGATAAAGACAATGGGAGTCTTCTTCAGATCATTCCCGGCCCTGTTAAGATCACCGTCAAAGAACTTGCAGATCAGAAGTCCCAGAAGAACAAAGGCAATGATCAGATAGATAGTCTTAAGGATCTTCCTTATGATAAGCCCCCTGATCACTGAGCCCGCACCCTTTTTCTTTCCTTCATCAGCCTTGTCTGAAGACTGTGTAAACTCATAGGAGCCCACACTTGCCCCCTCGGGAAGCTTATTTTCCGAAGGTGCCGTAACCTTAAGGGAGCCGGTTATATAAAGATCCGAATCATAAACCACAGGGGTGCCCGAGGTCACGTAAACATCTCCCTCGATCCTTCCCCCCAGGTTCACCGTCTGGCCTGCTGCATAAATAAACCTTGAATCGCAGTCCAGGTTAAGATTCTGTCCCATGGCATAAACAGCGCTGTTTTTTCCCGAAACATCAACCTTCCTGCCCATGGCAAAAACGTTGCCCCTCACATAGCTGTCCTTAAGGGACGCCAGCTCAGCCATAAGAAAAGCACTCTCTTCGATATCGGAATCCTCGATCTCAACATCCTTTGCCACCGCAAAGACCGAACCCTCCGCCTGCACCTCATTGAACTTAATGTTCTTTCCGGTAAGGAAGGCAGTATAGAAGGCTTTAAGGGAAAGACTTAAGTCATCACCCGCCCAGAACATGTTTCCGGCCGTGTCCACCGACATGGAATCATCGAAAGGCTCCACATCGGGATAAGCATTCCCGTCTTCAAAATCGTCGGGCTCCTCCCCGTATTCAATGATGTCATCAAAGCCTCCGTCGTCAAAGAACATATCCGGATCCCCGAATCCAAAGAATTCCCCGTCATCCTCAAACCCCATGGCAAAAGCGGTCAGACTCTGACACAGAACAAAAACCAGCACCAGCAAAGCCGCAGTCATCCTCTTTTTTCTCATCTTAAACCCACCTTTCTTAAACAGTAACCCTATGTCGGTCAAAACCACCGAAAAAAAGCCATCGTAACAGTTCCTAATCCTTCGGTTTCTGACCTGTTACAAGCCGTCAGACTGTTATATTGAAATGATATCCGTATCTTCCTCAATAGTCAATTAAAGGAGAACCTTAAGCAGCAGCCTTTTTACAGACGAAGGCTTTCTGATATATAATGATATCAAGGTCAAAAGCCGATATCCGAAGCGTTCCGCACTTCGTGCTCTCACGCTTCTCCCACATTTCGTGCTCTCGTGGGACTAACGCCCCACTTCGCACTCAATGTGGGGCGGGTCATGAAGTCTCTCACCCACTTTCGTGCAAGCACGAAATGGGTTCGGACTTATGACCCTGATATCATATAATCTCATCAAAGATTACCGGCCAGTGAACTGACACCTGTCCGGTTCTTAAGGGGATATATCAAAATGGAATTAAGACATATACGCTATTTTCTGACAGTAGCGGAAGAAATGAACTTCACAAGGGCGGCCCAGAGGCTTAACATAGCCCAGCCTCCCCTTTCAAGGCAGATACGTGACCTGGAGGAGGAGCTGGGCGCAAAGCTCTTTGAAAGGACTCCCCATTCCCTCCATCTGACCGAGGAGGGGATCCTTTTCAAGCAGTATGCAGCCCGGATCCTGGAGCTTGAAAACCGGTCAAAGGAAGACATCCGGGAAATGAGCAGCGGAATCACAGGGCGGATATTCATCGATACCGTGGAGGGCTACGGTCCCAGACTGGTTGCCGGATGGATAGCGGGATTCAGAAAAGAATACCCCAATGTCACCTTTGACATCTGGACCGGAACCACCGATGAGATCATAAACAGGCTCCACAAGGGGCTCTGCGATCTGGCCGTGGTCATGGAGCCCTTTTCCGATCCCGGGTCAGAAGCCCTGAAGGTCTATTCCGAGCCCTGGGCAGCCGTAATCCCTAAGGAAGATCCCCTCGCCAAAACAGACTCTGATTCCATAAAGCCTGAAGAGCTTTCAGACAGACAGCTCATCATCCCCTCGAGGGCATCCAGGAGCTCGGAGATCAGACGGTGGATGTCTGATCCCGAAAAGCCCCTGAAGATAGCCGCCCGCGTGGCTCATGCCATAAACGTCAGAGAACTTGCCGGAGCCGGAGTCGGGATAGGCATCTTCCCCCTGGCTTTGAGAGTAACAGGCGACAGTTCCGTGGTGATCAAAAAGATCGGCCATCCGGATGCGGTAGCTTCCTACCTCCTCATCAGGGATAATGACCGCCCTCTTTCAAAGGCAGCCGACAGCTTCCATAAATTCTGTGTCGAAAACCCACGGGCTTAAACCCAAAAAAGGCGCCCGGATCAAACCGGACGCCCCTGCTTTTTCGTTTCACGCAGAACCTGTCATACCTTTTAAGGACTAACGACAGCCTGTGCCTTCAACTCTATATTTCCTGTCTCTTAAGGCTGCTTCTTAAAACTTTGCAACGTGTGCAAAACTCTCATACAACTCCTCAAGGAAAATCTCGATCTTCTTCATAACGACGCTCCTTTCCGTGTTTCAAACACTGTTACGGTGTCCTCTTTCAAACTCCCTTAAGCATCTTCCCCGGCCGGAGGTTTTTGCTTATCATCATCTCTGAGATAAATATAAACCCGTGGATCTGAAATGTGAAATACATATATCATACCCATCACGATACCTTAAAGGTATAACAGATCCGGTTTGACGAAGGACCCCCTCCGTCGTAAAATTCTCCCTGATAAGACAAGTGTAACTGTTCGTTAAATCCACATAATTTGTCCGAGCCACACGACTCCAGGACAATCCGGACAGCTGCAATTATTCACACCCCTGAAGGAGCACACATGAACACAGAAAAGAAAAGTCTCGGACAGATCGACCTCTTAAACGGACCCATAATGAAATCCCTCATCCTCTTTGCCATCCCCATCTTCATATCAATGCTTTTCCAGCAGCTCTATAACGCAGCAGACACGGCAATAGTGGGAAACATCCTGGGAGAAAAGTCCCTGGCAGCCATCGGTTCTGTCTCGGCAGTCTTTGACCTGATCATCCATCTTGCAACCGGCCTCACAGGCGGCTTCGGAATAGTGATATCAAGAGCCTACGGTTCAAAGGATGAAGACAGGCTTAAAAAGACCGTGGCCGGCTCCTTAAAGATAGGCGTATTAACCGTCCTCATTCTGACAACCGTAAGCCTCATAGGCCTGCCCGGACTCCTCCGCCTCATAAACACACCGGAGGAGATCTACCCCCAGGCTCTGTCCTACATAAGGATCGTAGCCTCCTTCCTCATCGTCACCTTTGCCTATAATCTCTTTTCTGCAATGCTGAGATCCATAGGTAATTCCGTCATGCCCCTGGTCTTCCTCATAATATCCTCGGTGCTGAACGTCATTTTGGACTACATCTTCATAGCACACCTGAATGCGGGAGTGCAGGGCGCAGCCTCTGCAACCGTCATAGCCCAGGCCTTTTCCGCCCTGCTCTGTGCCTTCTATCTCATAAAAAAGGTCAGGATCCTGATACCCTCAAAAAAGCATTTTCAGACTGAGGCTCCCCTCATAAAGGAGCTTGCAGCCCAGGGCTTTGCCATGGTGCTGTTAACCTCCCTTGTGAGCATCAGCTCGGTCATTCTCCAGTCAGGGATAAACGGTCTGGGAACCCTGACCATAGCAGCCCACGTGTCCGCAAGAAAGCTCTTTTCCATGTCGGCCCTCTGCTTTGTGTCCATGCCCTCCTCCGTGTCTGTCTTCATCTCACAAAACCGGGGCGCGGACAACGGAAAGCGTATCCTTGAAGCCATGAAAAAAAGCTATATCTTCTATGCTTTGGCAGCTGTCTTCATGACGGCATTTCTGTGGCTTCTTGCCCCCACCCTTGTAAGGCTCATCTCAGGCTCAACAGAGCCCCTGATAATAGAAAACGGGTCGAGATACCTTTACGTACTCGGCCCCTTTCTCTTTATCCTGGGAGTAATAAACACCACCAGATCCTCCCTCCAGGGCATCGGCTACAAGCTGATCCCCGTTGTCTCAAGCATCATCGAGCTCATCGGAAAGGTGATCTTTGTAACCCTTTTCATCCCCCGTTTCGGATATGATGCCGTGATCTGGTGTGAACCCATCATATGGGTATTTATGGCGATCCAGCTGACCATAGCCTGGAACACCAACGACTATATAAAGGGCGTTAAGGCAGGAGGCTCATGACTCCTCCCTGTCCCTTTCGCTTAAGACAACCTGCGGGAAAGGCACGCTGATGCCGTTCCTGTCAAACATCCTCTTAAGCTCCCTGTTAAGTCCCCTCTTAACCTTGTAGTAGTCCTCGATCCTGCAGGAAACACAAAACCTGAGCATAACTGCGCTGTCCTCAAAGGCATCCACCCCCACATAGTCCGGTCCGCTGACGGCAAGAGGGATATTCTTTCTCATTTCCGGAAGCTCCCGCTTAATGATCTCCTCGATCTCCTCGATCTTCTCGTCATAATCCATACCGATGGAAAGGTAGATATACTCCGGTCCCAGGGAATGATTGACCACCCTCTTAAGGGAATTGTTATTAACGATCTTGACGCTGTTGGTATCAAGATCCAGAAGCCTGGTGTTCCGGATGCCGATCTCAAGGACCTTGGCCCTCCAGCAGTCATCCACGGTGATCACGTCCCCCACATGAAAGGCTCCTTCAATGATGATGAACAGACCGTCAAACACATCGGAGGTCAGGCTCTGGGCACCGAGACCGATGACAACGGTCAGGATACCGGCAGAAGCCAAAAGGGTATCCGTCTGAACTCCCAGCCTCTTGGCACAGGAAAAGATCACGCCGATGATGGCCGCATACTTGATAAGGCTGTTTAACATATGGGTCATGGTCTTTCCCCTGGAGCTTAAGGAGTCCTCCAGCTGGAAGAAAAGGCTGTTTAAGCAGGTGGTCACAAATCCCACGGAGCAAATGCAGATCACGCACCAGGTTATGGAGAAGAGATTGACTCCGCTCTCCCAGGTTCCGCCGATAATATGGGTAAAAATGGAATCCTCCGGCAGCAGCCTGTTGTTAAAGACAGCAATGATAAAAACGATCCCGGAAACCACCAGAAAGGCACCTTTAAGGAATTTCTTCACAGCATCATCATAGCGGAATTCACCCCCGGCCGCCCCGGTCTCATCTCCCCTGATCTCTTCGGCGATCTCATCCGGAACGGAAAGCCCGGAAACAAGGATAAGCAGAAGATAAAGCAGAAGCACTGCCAGGGCACAGGGCAGGAAGGTAAAGAAGGACTTGCTGAAGTTTTCCGTCATGATCCTGTCCGCAGGTGTCACAATAAAAACGTAGTCCGAATTGGACGCAGCGGTCACGGCAAAGTAGGTCACACCCCTGACGGTGATATAGCCCACATAGTTGTCCCTCAATGCTCTCTGGGGCACCCCGTAATCACTCACCGGCTTTCCGATCCTGGAGGTCCTTGGGTGATAAACATATTCGAAATTCTTCATATCCACGGCAAAAACGTGGGAGGAATTCGTACCGCTGTAGGTGGAAAGGATATATTCCTTTGAAGCAGACTCCATGGGCTTTGAAAGATAGTCGGGATCCATAGCCAGCTGGACGAAGCCGTTGGGGTCCCCCTCCTTGTCTGTCATGAGGCTTCCCACGTAGAGATAGGTCTTTTCAAGGTAGTCATCATCCGGCACCTCCTGAAGGACATAGGGGGTTCCGTAGAGAAGCTGTCTGAAAAGATAGGAGGGCTCCTCCGGATCCTTTGAAAGAGTCAGACCCTTGTAGGTGGAATCGGAAACATAAACCGTCCCGGTCTTATCATATAAAAGCATGTGCCTGGTCTGCAGGATATCATTAAGCCTGCTTAAGGAGGATCTTGTGGCAAGTCCGGGATTGTCCGAAAGAAATCTGGCCGAGACTCCGGAAATGTTTAAGAGAAAATCGCTGTACTTCTTTTTGATCTTTGCCTGCTCATCCTTGGTGTTGTTAAGGGAATAGGTTAAGGACCTGGCATCCTGCCTGTTTGTGGTCTCCTGGGATGAGGTGGTGCTTAAGAGGTTAACAAAAAAGGAAAATACCAGAAGGGCAAGGACCATAAATCCGGCCAATGCCCTTGATTTTCTGTAGTAGAAAAGCCTTGCTCCCTTCTTACCGGTCTGCCTGTATTCCTTTAGGATCATGGCATAGGAAAGGATCAGGGTTGAAAGTATCACAAACACGGCAAACATCACCGGAACAAAGATAATGATCACCGACTGAAGGATCTCTTCATAGGGAAGCGCACAGATGATCCAGGTCTTTTCAACTGTCCGGAACTTGAAGCCGCAGTAATAATAATCCCCGCTGATGTCAACATATTTGAAGGCGCCGTCCTTGAAATCAAGATAATCCAGCCCGGTCTCTGAAATCTCCTCCGCTTCGTTTTCCTTGAATTCATAGTCCTTTCCCTTAACCGGATCGTAGGGGAAATAAAGGAAATCCCCATCGGTTGAAACGGCAAAGGTGAAGCCGTTCTGCCCAATGGTATTCCGCTCGAGAATGGACTTCCAGGACGAAACCGAATCGGACATCTTGTCAAAGTCAGCCATATCCGAAGCGACCACAAGAATATGGTCGGGATCCACCAGAACCCCGCAAAGTCCAAGTGTCTTGGTATCCCCCTTGTCGTTCTCCACGTCTATATAAAAGATATCCGACTCTTTCCCCGAATACTGCACCTCCAGCAGGAAATTAAAATCCTCATCGGAAAAACTCAGATCCGGTGGAATGGTTTTTGCCGAAGCGGTCACATTCCCCTTTGTATCCAGGAGGATGACATTGTAGACATTAAGAAGATTTGAAAGCTTTATCATGGAAGCCTCGGAAAAACCGGTGGTCTTGTCCTCCTTAAGATAGAAGGCGGCAAATTCCGCATTTATCTTCTGAAGGCGGTTAATGCTTTCGTCATTTAAGTTTATGGCCTCCAGACTCTTGTCCAGGTTTTTGTCGGTTTCCTGAAGCTTTGTCGACATCTGAAGCTGGTATTTTGAAACGATGATACGGCTTAGGATCCCGTAAAGCACATAGCCCAGGACAAAAAAGAGCAAAACCGCAAAAAGGATTATGAGAACCCTGATCTTCTTTAATCTCTTCATCTTTCCTACATCCTCACCATCCGGTATGACACCGGGACCGTACTGTTAAAAACGATATCAAGGAGTCTGTCAGCCCTGATGTTGGTCACAAGCATGGCGATCCTGGTCTCGGAATCGAACCTTTCCCTGATCGCCCCCACCAGCCTTAAGACCATGGAAATGGTCTCCATGGGGTTTTCGAGTCCCGACCACAGAGCCGGGATCTCCAAAAGCCCGTCCTCCAGGTTCCGGGCGGTAACATAGGCCTGAACCTTTCCGTCCTTTATGACACAGAAGCACAGATCCTTTTCAAGCCTTTCATCCGTAAGCCCTCCCTCGGGAACGGGATAGCCGTGGGACATACTGAAGTTGGAGGCCGTTTTTAATAGAATGGCGCTGACCTCGGAAAAGGAGACGATCTTTCCGTCTATCCTTTTTGAATGCTTATAGTCAACCTTAATGTCTTCCAGGCTTCCGATGTAGTAGGCAGGAAAGGATATCCGGTCATTGTAAAAGCCCAGGGATCTGAAAAAGGGAACCAATGGTGCGTTGTCATCATTTTCCAGGGTATACTGGGCTCTGATGGCAATGTCCTCATCATCGGTAAGCTCGATAAGCTTTTCCACAAGAGCCCTTCCCGCTCCCAGTCTCCTTTTTTCGGGCACCACATAGAGGGAGGCGATCTCAAAGACATCACCGTCAACAGCTCCCGCAAGCGCTCCTATGGCGATCCCGTCCTGGGCCGCAACAAAGGCCGTAACCGGCAGACCCTTTTTCAGAGCCGCATAAACCTCCCTGTCGATAAGAGGCTCAGCCTTTTTCACCTCTTCCTTTGAAGCAATAGGGTAGATCTTAATTTCACTCATAAAACACCTTTCCTGTTACTCACTTCTTATTTCTCTTATTTCTCTTCTTCCTGTTCCTTATCCGCCTTTTTCTCCTAGTGTAGCACTTTTTAATTAGCTATACTTTTCGCGAAGTATACATTTTCGCTCTGCAAGGCGTTTTTCTGAGTGCGATGGGTCGCTGCTCGTCCAGTGGCCGCGCGTATAGCGACGACCGAAGTGGAACGTAGACTCCATCGCCGAAGAAAAACAACGAAGCAGACGGAAATGTAGACGAGCGAAAATGTGTAGTTAATTAGAAAGTGGTACACTATTCTGCCGTCAGGGTCTTCGGGATATATGTGCTGTGACTGATCCCGTCCATTCCTTCCCCTAAGGCCTGGCCGGTTCTTGTTATGCAGATACCCTTTGTCTGAGCCAGGTTCAGGGCTCCGTCCGAAAGATCCTCCTTTATATTATAGCTGTAGCCCGTCTTTTCGTCATAGGAAAGTCCGGGATAATCCTGCTCCATCTCAGCCGGCTTTTTAAGGGGTGCAAACCAGGTTATCTCAACGTTGTTTCCGTTATCCGTCCTGTCGAGAAGCTCCTCGACCAGCTTAACCTCCTCCATATTTCCGGGATCGGCATTGGAATCAAGGACTGTCACTGCCTCCCCCTCAAGCTTAGTGATGGTCAGATAGTGGGACTTGCTCATGAAAGCCACAAGGTTCCCTGTCTTTAAGATCTCCTTCACCCTGTCCACAAAGACCTTTTTCTGCTTCTCATATCTGTCCGTATCCTTCTTTGAGCTTCCGTTCTTTAAGGTAAAGGACATGCTGTTTAAGACAAAATCCTTTCTCTTTCCCATAAAGAAGTCTGCAGTTTCGAATATGCTGCCGAACAGCTTCTTGCCCTCGCCCATGTAGCCCATGATCTCACCAAGCTGGGCATCATAGGCTTCCTGGCCCACATTGACACCTGCAAGCTCATTAACCTCCTTAAGGCTCTTCAGCTGATCCTTTCCGGGTTTGAAGGCTCTGATGTCGAACTGGTCAACGGGTGCTGAAAGCTTATTGCCATCCTGCAGATACATGAATTTGTTAAAGATGGCAGCTCCCGAGCAGGCCCAGCAGTTATGGTAGTCCTGCTTTTCATAGCCCGTTCCCGGAGCCAGGCCAGAAGCCTTCAAAGAGGGCATCTTCTTTTCCTCTTTGGAATCGGTCCTTATCTCAGATCCTTCCTCCTCTGAGCTGATGCTTATCCTCTTCTCCTGAGATTCCTCAGCCAGGTCAAGCTCATTCAGCACATCTTTAAGGACCTTGCCTGAAAGCTCCTTTGCCTTAATGTCAAGTTCTTCCTCCTTCGAGTTTAAGGGCACTTTCACAAGAGGGATTTCCTCAGCCACCTCAGCATGGATAAAGGTGGGCTTTTCGGCATTTTTCACCTCTTTTTCATAAAGAGCCAAAGCTTCAGGGCTCAGAGCCTCCGCCTCACCGTAAACATATTTTTTGATCTCCTCGCAAAGGGCAAGCCGGGCCTCCAGTTTATCCGACAGGGCTCCTGAAGCCTCCCTCCTCTTTTCGATCTCGTTAAGAGCCATGGTCTTTTTCTGACCATCCGGGAACTTCTTTACTCTCAGCTCCAGGGTCTTTAAGAACTTGCCGGACCGTTCAAGCTCCGCCTTTGTCTTTGCCCATAAAACGGATGCACGCCTGATCTCATCTGCCTTTGTTGCATAGAGGGCATCCCTTTTCTTTTTGATCTCGATAGCACCTGCCACACCAATGTCTGAGGTGTCCTCGAACAGCCCCCTTGCGGTCATCTGATAGATCTCTTCCTGCTGCTTTCCCCAGGCCTGCTTTTCCTTTGCCGACTTTGTTTTAAGATCCGCAGGGGGAGCTATCCGGCAGTTGTCCTTGGAATCATCCACTCCGAAGCCGCTGCAGAGGATCGAAGTGGCGTGGGAAAAGTTGGTATAGGCCTTGCTGTCCACAAAATTCTTTCTGATCCTGTCCCTCTCCTCTTCGGTAAAGGCATCGCTTTCAAAGAAATCCTGATAATCCCTGGATATGTTCTGGAATCCGTGTATGATCCTTAAGGTATCATGGATCTTTGAAGGATTCTCCTTTGCATGATCAAAGGTCATCATCTCATCCGTTAAGTTGATCTTAAGCAGCTCCTTTCCGACAAACTTAAGCACCCTGTTCCTTCTTTTCTCATCTCCGGAGATATAGTCCTCAAAATCCCTCTGAATGAGCATCCTGTTGATCCTGCCCTCTTCGGTGAGGCTTCCGTTGAGGTCACGGGTGATGGGTCTTAATTTAAGCATAAGGAGCCTGAAGGATCTGATGTCGCTGCTTCCCCCGCTGGTGTCTCCGAAGGCAAGCTTCCATTCCTCCATCTGATCGGCGCTGAAGAGTTTGTCGGTCTCCTCCTTATCCCTTTTGCACTTTAAGCTCTCTGCGGCTTCCTCTTCACCGGCGCTTGCATAGTACTCATTAAGGCTCTTCTTTTCGTCTTCGATGGGGTTTTTATCGGCAAGGGCCATTTCCTTCTTTAAGCGGTAGAGCTCTGCCGGATCCTTGACACCGTAATTCCTTGCGGTCTCAAGGGAATTGACCCTGCTGACATAGCCGCAGACAGCCTCCAGTATGCTCATTTCCCTGACAGTGCCGTATTTACCCTGCTTCCTTCCGTACTTGTCGGGAATGTCGATCTTAAGTCCGGTCTGATCCCTCCTGTAGGTATCAAGCTTTGCTGCAACTCCCGCATCCTCAGGATCCTGCTCACCGTCATAGGGTGAAACGATGTTTTCATTGATCTTAGCAAGGCTTGTTGCGTTAATCCTTGTATCATCCATGATAACGCACATGGGGTCTGATAGTCTCATTTCAAACTCGCTGTAATCATTGCAGAACATCTCCCCCACCTTGCCAAGAGCCACCAGGTGGCCGTACTGGTCATCAGTTAAGGGAATGTTCCAGTCATGCATACGGTTCAGAAGGCTTGCCATATCCTGCCCTATATACACAAGGGCTTTGTTGTACCAGTATCTGTGATCCTCGATGTCGGGATCTGCCGGACAGTTCATCAGGGGAAGCTGCTCGGGAGTAATCTTTAAAAGGTCATTGATAAGGGGCATAACCCCCTTTAAGACCTTGCTCCTGAGTTCTTCGGAAAGGCCCTCTTCCGGCTCAAAGCCCGAAAAGACCGCAAGGCAGTCAAGCATGGACATGCCATCCTCCTTAAGAACGATGTCATCCGTCTTGTTTTTCATCGGCAGGGACAGGATCTCTATAAACCTGTCTGCCAGCACACTCTTCTTTTTAAGCTTCTTTCCATCCGCAAAGGCATCAGCCTTCTTCTGGGCATCCTTCCTTTTCTGATTTCCGATCGTCTTAAGCTCATGATACCTTTGGCCCTTCTGTCTCAGCTGCTTGTATTCGGTCACCTTTTTATAGAACTCATCCTGGTCCATAACAACATCATCGGTCAGCTTAAGATAGTCCTCTACCTCCTTTTTCTTAAGCTCCTCGCTATCGGCCACGTCCTTTTCTTCAAGCTCGTCTTCCTGGGTTTCCATACCATTATCAAATGATGCATCCTTTGCTTTATTCTTTGCCGCCTCGATCCTTTCACTGCCCATAAGGACGTTTTCAAGACAGTTCCCCATAAGCTTTAACTGAACAAGCTCCATGAACTCGGGATGGCCTTCATCAAGCAGGAACTTTGCGGTGTTCTCGGTGATCCCCCTCTTCCTTCCCGTGCAGAAGTCAAGGAAATTCCTGTATCTGTCAACATGCTTGTTTGCAAGACGGATCTTCTTGTTGTTGCGTCTCATGCTTTCCCTGAGCACCGCTTTTTCACCGTCATCCGTCTCTCTTTCGTAGTCTATAAGAAGACTTCTCTGTTTTGCTATGAATTCGTCCCTGACCTTCAAGGCCTTTTTGATCTCGGAAAAGGCCGTGCCCATCTCTTCGCCGCAGACCTCCATGGCTTTGGCATTGGAGGCATAGATGCTTTCAAGCTCCGCAGCAGCAGTTTCGGAATTGTATGCCCTGTCCTTTGTAACGGTTCTTGCGATATCCACTTCTTTTTCGAGGATCCTGCCCTTAAGGAATCTGTTTAAGGCTGCTTCGTAATCTGCCTTAAGAGTCCTCTGCTGAGCTGCCCTGTTGCGGGCATTTTCACTGTCTCTTCTTAAGTTTACCGTAAAGCCCCCGGTTTCCCGGTTCAGCTCGAGACCGTGAAGCTCCATATGCTTTTTCAGGACAGTTGTAAGCTCCGCTGCGGAGTCGGCTCTTGTCTGAAGGGCGATCTTTTTTTCATCGCTCAGGCTCTCAAAGAATCTGGGATACTTCTTCACCAAACCGGAGTATTTTCTAATCTTTCTCTGGTACTCAAAAAGCTCCTGGATATGATCCGACAGATAGTCATCCGTAAAATGAGCCGGATCCAGCTCCAGGGAAAGAACGGAATCCACATAATCCATGAGTGCCGGATCGGACGGAACGTTTTCTCCGGCTATTTCGGGATCTCCCTTTCCCTGCCAAACCTCGGCAAAATATTTTTCAAGGGCAGCCTTTTCCCTGACCGTACACCTGTCTGCATCGTGGAAGGTGTTCTTTGCGGCAGAGATCCTTGCATTTTCCTCTCTTCTTGCCTTATAGCCGTTTCTGGCCGTGGGAAGCTTCTGGGTAAAGCGCACCTGTCTGTCGCCGGCAACCTCCCAGTTTCCCTTTTCCAGCCTTTCGATCGACTTCAACTGCAGCTTAAGATTCTTATCCCTGCTGTTTGTGACCATCCTTTCAAAATAGAGGTCGTTTTCGGATTTCTTTTTCCGGCCTACCGTTTCGTCCCCGGTGGGAGTGGAAATGTCCTTTTCCCACTCCATACTCATATGCTTGCTCATGGACATGGTCACTTTTTTACTTGTTCTGCCTTTTTCAATACCTATCTTACTCATGGCATTCTCACTCCTTACAAACAGGCCTTTCTGCGGCCAAAATCGGAAAAGTTCGTTTTATATATGATATGACTTCTTGCGGACGAAATCGGAAATTGTCCGCAAGAATCCCGCGTTCCGCGGGACTCCCCCCGCCTTCGGCAGGAGTCGGTCGAGTACGATTATTGTTTTTCCGATGAAAAACAATAATCTATACGAACCATCTATTTCTTCGGCAGATCATACCTCCGAACAGTTATGAAAATCATACCATATTTATCATATAGGTAAAATAAATCCGTGAAAAAACTTGATAATAATTCCACAGCGTTGTTAAATTATGGATAGGTGTATCCACCCGGGATCTCCCGGCAATGAAAAAGTGAGGTTAAAAAACTCATGAAGGAAAACAATCTGCTTTTCAAAGCCATGCATCTCCTCGTCCATCACGGAAATCTCGTGACGGTTACGGTCATGTGCCTGGTCCATGCAGTTCTTCTTTTGATAATGGCTGTCTCAAACGTCAGACCCCTTATGTACTTCAACATTCTGAGCGTGGTTGTCTATGCCTTTTGTATTGTTTTATGTAAACTTGGTCATGTGATGCCTGTTTTTATAAGCATAATCCTGGAGGTAGCAGCCTATACCATTTTTTCCACCTACTACATAGGCCTGCGGTGCGGAACCTACTGCTTTCTTTTCTCCATAGTTCCCATCACCATCTATCTGGGCTGCTTTCTGTTTCGCGGCAGGCAGAGACTGATCGTTGTGATCCTGCTAATGCTTAACTTTCTCCTTTTTTCGGTTCTTTATATCATGTTTTCGAACAGGCCTCCGGTCTATACCCTTGATCCTGTTTATATGATCATTCTTGTCCTCTTTTCATCCTTTGTCATGGTCTTTTCAACAATTTTCTACAACACTCTCTACATCTATTCCAGCGAGGTTGAAAGAAACAGCCTTGAGGATGAGAACCGTCAGCTTTCCGTTGATGCCAAGGAGGATTCCCTGACAAAGCTCTTAAACAGACGGGGCTTTCTTCCCATCATGGCAGACCTTATGAAGGACGAAGCCCGCAGGAATTTCTGCGTGGCCTTTTGCGATATCGATAACTTCAAACGGATCAACGATTCCTACGGTCATGATGCCGGAGACGAGGTTCTGCTCCACATCACAAGGATCATCAGGAAGGAGATGAGCGGCTGCAGCATCTGCCGCTGGGGAGGAGAAGAGATCATAATCCTCATGAAGGACTACGACATGGATGTAGCCGAAAGAAAGCTGGAATACGTAAGAAAGCTCATCGAAACAAGTCCCACGGTATTCTACAACAAGCACATATCAACAACCCTGACCATAGGACTTGAGGCAAACAGGGAAGGCTACACAGATCCGGAGGAGCTGATAAAGGTTGCCGATGAAAGGATGTACTACGGCAAGCAGCACGGAAAGAACATCCTGATCAGGGAGGATGTAGTCTGAAAATGACCCGGAAGATATACGAAAAAAACAGTTATCTGAGAGAATATAAAACCACTGTAACAGCCTGCTTCAGGGAAGGCGAATCTGTTTACATAAAATTAGCCGAATCCATTTTCTTTCCCGAGGAGGGGGGACAGTATTCCGACACGGGAACCATAAGCTCAGAAGGGAGAAGCATCCGTGTTTTAGAGGGTCAGCTCCTGGGCTCACCCACAGAAGGTGAGACAGACATACGCTACCTTGTTGACGGGGAGATGGAAGCAGGATCTGAAGTTTTATGTAAACTTGACTGGGATCAAAGATTCAGCCGCATGCAAAACCACAGCGGCGAACACATCCTTTCCGGTCTGATCCATGAAAGATTCGGTCTTAACAACACCGGCTTTCACTTAAGCGATGAAGAGCCGGTGACTCTGGCCTTTGACGGCCTTCTCAGCAAAGAACAGGTCTCCCTTATCGAAAGGGAAGCCAATGAGGTCATTTTTCAAAACCTCCCCATAAAGGACTCCTACCCCACAGAAAGTGAGCTTTCATCCTTAAGCTACAGGAGCAAGCTGGATATAAAGGCACAGGTCCGTCTCATAACCATCGGTGACGAAAACCGGACAGTGGATGTCTGCGCCTGCTGTGCACCCCATGTTTCACACACCGGAGCCATAGGCTTCATAAAGATCATTTCCGCCATAAAATTCAAGGGCGGAACCCAGCTTTCCATTCTCTGCGGAAGAAGGGCCTTTGACTACATGAGGGAAAATCTGAACAGCCTTAACGAGGCCTGCAGGGTTTTTTCCACAAACCCCGCAGATCTGCCCCGGATCGCAGCAAACTGCAAAGAGGAAAATCTGGCTCTGGCCACAAAGGCCGCCTCCCTGACCGAGCAGCTGATCCTTAAGGACATAGGATCGGGAGCATATAAAAACTGCGTGATCACTGATATGGATCTTTCCCCCGTGAACATGAAGAACATCTACAACCTTCTGGTCTCCATCAGGGAAAATCCCTGCGGGGTCTTCGTCGGAAACGATGAAGAAGGCTACCGCTACTATGCCGGCATAAAAGACGGGGATGCCCGTCTTCTGGCTCAGAAGATGAAGGAAGTCCTGAACGCAAAAGGCGGCGGCTCCCCCGAAATGATCCAGGGAAAGTGCGCCGCCACAAAAGAAGAGATCGACCTCTTCTTTAATCCTTAACTAAGAAAGCTCTTCTCGAATTCCCGGTATTCCTGGGGTCTTCCGTAAAGGAAACCCTGAAGTGATCTGATCCCCAGCTGCTTTAACAGATCCCCCTGCTCCACAGTCTCAACTCCCACAGCGGAAGCCTCTATTCCCATGCTCTCTGTCAGAGCCGTGATGGAACGGATGAGGATATGAGCCTCGCTGCTCCTGTCCGCCTTCCGTATGAGGGATGGGGAGATAAGTATCGATGAAAATCCGCAGTCGAGGATATGAAAGAGGTTTATATCCCCGCCTCCGAAATCATTTAAGGCAATGGTAAAGCCCTTGCCCTTAAGGTCCTTTAAGGTCTCCTTGGCCGTGTCCGAGGCTCCCATGATCACATCATTTCCGACCTCAAGATGGATCAGGGATGGAGCTATCTGAAGCTGGCCGGTCAGGGTCTGCAGATGTCCCAGAAAATGCTGGTCAAGAAGCTGGAAGGGTGAAAGGTTTAAGGCAATGAAAAAGTCCTTCCCGTATCTTCCGTTCCACTCCCCAAGTCTCCTGATGGCACTTTCTGCGATCCAGGTGTTAAGCCTGTCGATCAGTCCGACCTCCTCCGCAACCGGAAGGAACTGTCCGGCAGTAACGCTGCTGTCCCCCTTAAGCCTGGGAAAGACTTCCATCCCCTCAAGAGCCCCGGTCAGGGCATTGATCCTTGGCTGGTAGCAAAGCACAAAATCCCTTGAAGGCTCCGCATTCTTAAGCCTTTGCTCCAGTGCCTCATGCCTGATCACCGTCTCAATGAGGCTCCTGTCGAAGATCCTGTAGCCGTCCCTTTTGCTGCTGTGCTTGACCGCATACATGGCAGCATCCGCATAAAGGGTCAGGCTGTCCGGATCGTCCGAATCATCGGGATACTGAGCCACCCCGATGCTTCCCGAAAGCCTGAACACATAGGAACCCACGGTCACCGGTTTGTTAAAGATCTCCTGGATGATCTTAGCGGTGACCTTTGTCTGAGCCTCGTTGCTTATGCCCCTTTTAACGATCATGAACTCGTCCCCGCCGGTCCTGAAGGATATGTAATCACTGTCAAGCTCCAGCATCCTTTTTCCGAATTCCTTTAAGACATTGTCTCCCATCTCATGACCGTAGGTATCGTTAATGGGTTTGAAGCTGTTAAGGTCTATGCAGTAAAGGGCGAACCTTGTGCCCGTCTCCTTTGCCTTAAGAATGGATTCCTCAAGAAGGGTCCTGCAGTATCTGCGGTTATAGAGTCCCGTGAGGGTATCCTGCTGCTTGATGATCTGTTCATTAAGAGCTCCCGTCCTTAAGGTTCCGGTTATGATCCAGTAGGCCATGAGAGCGATCATGATATAAAAGAAGTCATTCTGGGTAAAGATCCCCGTGGCAAGGAGCACAACGCAAGCAATCATCCCGATGATCACAAGGATCCTGGACCGGAAGGCAGTTTTTTCGGTATATTCGAAAGTCCTGAAAGCAAAGACATGCTTATGACGTATCTGATGATAGATCCCGTGAGCAATGAGCATCATACAGAACATATACACCAGATTTTGATAGGTGTTTTCAGGGTCGTTTCCGATGGCCTGCTGATAGGTGTAGGGGATGTCCAGAAGAATGTAGGCACAGATCCCGATTATCATGGTGTTGGTGCCCTTAAGGCCGGACTTTGCGGCTATCATATAGGTCATATGCCCCATCATAATGATTATGAATATGTTAATGAAAAAATAGAGATAGATCCTGACAAGATCGGCACTCTGAAGCGTGTTGAAGGAGTCCAGCCTTTCAAGGATCTTCTTAAAGCCCACCAGACCTATGACCGAAAGGATCAGGGAATTCACAAGGAACTGGTAGAGATCCCTGCCCTTTAATTTCTGTGAGAAATATATGAATACGGCAGTGCCGAAAAAATAGTTGGGCAGCAGGAATATGTAGGTAATGAGCGTGCCTATCAGGGGAATGTCCGTAAACCAGGTGTTGATGAAGGTAAGGATATCCGCCACCATCCACATGAAGATCCCAATGGCAAGGATCAGGGAGGGCAGCCAGAAATCCCCCATCCTCTTAAGACAGGCAAGGATCAGGATCCCGGTCAGGGCTGCCGTCAGCGGGGAAAAGAGCTGGATCACGAAGGTGTTGTCCATTATGGTGTTGATCACAAAGAAGATATAGGAAATGATCAGTGCCGTGATGATGATCCGGTCTGAAAGCTTTGTCCTGTCCCCGAAGCGGGTCTGAAATACGCCCATAAGTTTACATAATCCTTTTCAGAATGAAGATGAAATCCGAATGTTAAAAGTCCCTGTCCCCACCACAGACCCTTCCTGTGTGGTGATGATCACTTTTGATGCAGGAAACAAATTGTATTTATAACTATACAAAATCCCATGCATTCATGCAAGCCCGAAACAGGTCCCTTTGTCACGAAAATTGCAGGCAAAAGAAAAGCCCTGCCGCGATTTTAATGTCGCGGCAGGGCCTTACTTTAACCGGCACTTATGTCCCGGATTTTATTTCTTCTGAGCCTGCTTGCTGAAGGTCTGTACACCCTGAATCACAAGGATAACAGCCAGCACTGTCATAGCAGCGGCAAAGCAAAGCTGGAAATAGTCGCCCCACATAGCCTCTCCGGCACCGATCATCTTGAACTTCTTGATGATGGTGATCACAAGGCTTGTAAGAGTTGCGCAGAGCATGAATGCCATGGGGATGAAGAACATCTTGTTGTTCTTTCCAACCTCACCCAGCCAGGCGGCAACTGCCATAAGGGCGATTCCGGCAAGCAGCTGGTTGGCAGCACCGAAAAGACCCCAGATCTGTGAAAGGCTTAAGCCTCCCAGGATACATCCGATAAGAACCATAAGAAGAGTTCCCACAAGGGGGTGAGCCAGGCATTTCCTTACGCCCTTTGCATCCTTCCAGGTCTTCTCGTCTTCCTTAAGGAAAAGCTCCGTAAACATGAATCTTGAAAGCCTTGTTGCCGAATCAAGGGATGTGAGGGCGAAAACGGAAACTGCAAGGGTAAGGAGGGCTGCAATGACATTGTAGATGCCTGAACCCTCAGGTCCGAACATGGTTGCGATTCCGCCGCCGAAAGCAGCTGAAGGTGAACCGAAGTCGCCGTTCTTATATTTCTCAAATACCATTCCGACAGCTATGAGAGAGATAACACCCAAGGCTGACTCGATGAGCATTGAGCCGTAGCCGATGGGTCTTGCGTTCTTCTCGTTGTCAAGCTGCTTGGAAGAAGTACCTGTCGCTATCAGTGAGTGGAAGCCCGAGCATGCTCCGCAGGCAACGGTGATGAAAAGAGCCGGGAAAAGGGGGCCGAGCTTCTCATTGTTGAAGCCTGTGAAGGCGGGAACCGTAAAGGTTGCGGTTCCTGCAAAAGCCGAATAGATGATACCGAAAACAGCGATGAGCATCATTGCATAAAGCAGGAAGCTTGAAAGGTAATCTCTGGGCTGGAGCATGATCCAGACAGGGATCAGTGAAGCTATGGCTATGTATGCACCGATGAAGATGATCCATGCCGTTCTGCTCATTGCGAATCCCACATTCAGTCCGAGGATAGTGATGATGACGATTCCCACGATACCGATTATGGTTGCGGGGCCTGTCTTCATACCCATCTTGTTTGTCAGCAGACCGTAGCATACTGCAAGAAGTATGAAGAGCACAGAGATGATGGCTGTGGTCTGGTTATTTGTGGGACCTCCCACAAATCCGAACTGTCCCGCATCCGCTGCCGTGAAGAAGGTTCCGGCAACAACGTTGACGAAGGATGCAACAACCAGTACCAGCACAAGGAGCGCAAACACGATGAAAAGCTTCTTTGCCTTTTCACCCATGGTGTCGTTGATGATCTCACCAACGGATTTTCCGCCGTGGCGAACCGATGCGAAAAGTGAGCCGTAATCCTGGATACCTCCGAAGAAGATACCTCCGATCACGCACCATAAGAACACCGGAACCCAGCCGAACACGGCTGCCTGGATAGGTCCGTTGATGGGACCTGCGCCTGCGATGGATGAGAAGTGATGTCCCATAAGAACCGCGGGGGGTGCAGGCACATAGTCTACTCCGTCCGTCATGGTCTTTGCGGGTGTTTCCCTTGAAGGGTCAACGCCCCACTCTTTTGCGAGCCATGCGCCATAGGTCACATAACCTATGATCAGCAGGACTATCGCAGCGATGATGATAAGTAGTGCTGTCATTTTTTCTCCTTTTCTCCCTTTAATTTAAATATTACCCAACCCAGTTATAGGAGAAAGCGGGTCAGGCATTGCTCCCAAAGAGCTTCCTCAGGTCTTTTCCCAGCCTGTTAAAACAGGTTCTCCCCGTGGAAAGCTCATAAGCAACAAGCTTATAATTGCTGTAGCCGTAAAATCCGAATCTGTAGCTTTTGGAATGCTTCGTCTTTTTAACGGCCCTCAGGATATTTTCGTCAAAACTGTCTGCAAGTATGATCAGGACAACATCCGTGCTCCTGTGGTTTTCCTTAATCTCTGCCCGGCTCAAACCCTCCTGCCAGGCCCTTTCGTCAAGCTCCTTAAGGGTCTTTTCGTCAAGAGCAGCAACCCTGGCAAAAAACACGAACTCCTTTTGATCATATTCCGAAAGCATGGCCTTCTTTGTCAGGAAATAGTGCTCATTGTGAGCCTTAAAGGAAGCCTCCGCAAAAAAAGGCTCCGCCGGGGTATCGGTATTTATATTGTAATAGGTTGAATATGACTTAAGAAGCCTGTCAGCCACATCCTTAAAATCCCGCATCGCCCCTCTGCTCCGAACCTGTTAGAATTTCCTGTCCGGTCCCGGCTCCATCAGACAGCCCATGCCGCCCGCAGCCCGGACTTAACAGCGACCGGCCACCTCCCATATATAGGTTCTGGCTTTGATCCGACCACAACTGCTCGTGTTTTTAAACTTCCTTTCCATTTTAGTACCATAGAAAAAAACTTGCAACAATAAAATTATGTAACCCCTGAACGAACTCCCCCTGTCATTCCGCCCCCCTGTCATCCCGAACGAATGTGAGGGATCTTAATTATATTTTCTTTCAGTATCCCCCGCCCCTACATATTGTGTCCGCATTTCGCAATTGCATATATTTAGGAAGTATGGTAAATTATCCTACGGTTATTTAAGAAAACACACAGCCTTCTTAAAGATCCTTCTCCGGGTAAGCCCGCCGAAGGATCCCGGCTTTCAAAAACGGACATCCGACAACATTTATAATTTTTGATTTTTAGAGGAGGAAATATAGATCATGAAGAGAAGATTCTTACTAATATGTCTTATGATGTGCACAAGCCTGTGCTTCGCTGCATGTTCAAAGGAGGATAAGGCTTCGGAGGCAGAGGAGCCGGAGGTTCAGGAAGAGGTTGTGGATTTTGAAGCAGCCGCCGAAGAACCGGTTGAACAGGAGCCCCTTGCGATGGAAACTCCCGTAGAGCCTCCCGCTCCGGTGGAAGAAGTTTCCCAGGAAAGCCTGCCTGCAGAACCCGTTGAGGAGGTCGCAGCAGAGCCCACTCCCGAGCCCCAGGCTGACTACTCTGTCGAAGAAACAGGCGATACGACCCTTTATACAACAGACACGCTGAAAATGAGAAAGGGTCCCAGCGCCGATGACTTTGAAGTTGTGGGGATGCTCAAAAAGGGAAGCCAGATAACCTCAACAGGAAAGGTCAACGGCTATAAGGGCGACGGCAAGGTCTGGTACAGGATAAAAAGAACTGACAGTGATGAACCTGCCTTTGTGGCAGGAGACTATGTTTCCGCCGAAAAGCCCAAGGAAGAAGAAAAGAAGGCTGAAACACCTGCAGCCGCTCCCGAAGTTGCTGCAGCCCCCGCTGTTCCTGCAGCGACACCTTCCACAAACTTAACTCCCGCGGCTCCGGCAGCAACGCCCGCACCGGCAGCAACTCCGGCACCTGCCGCAGCAGCTCCGGTGGTAGCTGACGCTCCCAAGAACGGTCATAAATATCCTGATTCAAAAATAGCCGCAGACTGGGACAGAACCGGTGCAAATTCCGCCGGCAAAAAATGGTCGGAACTCGACGAAGGAACCAAAGAAGCCCTTCGCATCCACTACGACGACCACGGCTGCAGTGGGTGGTAAAAGGGTTACAGCCTACGTGGTCTGCCAGACCACGTAAGCTGTAACTGGTTCGACACATGAGAATTGCCTTCGGCAATGGTGTCGAACCTGCTAAATCTGCATATTTGCCCGCAGCCACTCGACTCCATCAGCACGCTGATGTCGCTCGTAGCTCGGGACTAAATGTTCACAAAGCGCTTCAGCAGTCCGGGGAACCTGACTCTTGAACCCCCCCTACAGAGCCTTCTGAAAATGCTGATAATCCTTCAGCGTTTTCCAGTGCCCACCCCAGGTGAACCCATGCTGCGTAAATAGCTTATACGCCAGGTCATTTTCATCGATCTTATGAGGAAAATCCGCACTCCTGTCGGCATAAGCCTCCGACCCGGGCGGTGAGATCCTTATCTTCCCGTTGGGATAAGTAACATAAGGATTATAAAAGGGGTTTAAGTCCACAGCTACCCCCAGAGCATGCTTTGAAAGGTTAGTGGAGCCTGCCACCACCCTGTAGTTAAAACACGAGGTATTATCATCGGCGCAGGACAGATCGTCATCTGCGCCGTATTCTTCTATCAGTTTTATCTTGTCGATCTGATACCCGGCATGAAAAAGCTCGCTGAATATCTGGATAAGATCTGAAGCGACCGCCTTGTTGCAGATCATCTCCCCCAGCCGGGTCTGACCGTTAAAATCCACGTAAGAAAGCTGCAGATAGCGCAGATCATCATAGGAAACACCGCATCCCGGAGGATATGAAAGACCGGTGATCCTCGCTTTGATCTCATCGTTAAGCTCGCTGGATGTAAAGGTTCCGGCTAAGGCCTGAACCTCATTGTTCTCCGCATCTCCTGTGTCTTCCGGATCTTCCCCGGTTCCGTCCTCACGGTTTTCTGCCTCAGCCGTCTCATCCCCGGATACATCAAATTCAGCAGACCCCGAAGAAAGACCGGTCAGGCTTTCCTCCTCTAAAAGAAAATCCCCGGTCGTATCTTCATTCCCGGAATCCGATCCGGCCATGGCAGCACCGGCACCTGCTTCGGCAAAGCCCTCCAAAAACTCCTCACCCTCCTCCTCAGTCTCAACAACGGACATTGAAGGCTCAGCGACTGTTTCCGGGGTAATCTCTTCCTGAACCAAAGTCCTCCCCTCACTCTCCGGCGAAACACCCGAAGCACATCCGGTCAGGAGGATCAGAAGTAAAAAGACCGGAGCCCTTCTCATCTTATTCCCTGTTCTTGGGCTCTCTTGCTGTCACTGTACATGGCGGAAGGATCCACAACTCCCTTGTTACGCATCGATATGACCTTTCCGTCAAGTACAATGTTCCCGTAATCCCTGGGATTCCGCCCTTTTGCCCCCGAGCCCTTTCTGATAGATGCCTTATTTGCCTCCTTTTTAACAGACGGCAGCACATATGAAAAGAAAAGAATAATCAGAATAATAAAAATCTGAGACATAGCAACAATCTCTCTTTCCTGTTACAGCAGGCATTCGCCTATTCAAAAGGGTACCTGATCCCGAACTGTTTCCTGATGTCATCCATCTGACACATGATCTGGATAGTCTGGGAATGAGGCATCTCGGGGCATTCGATCCTGCCCTCTTCAATGGCCTTTTTGCAGGCAAGAACCTCATATTCATAGCCTGTGATCTGCTCCGGAACCGTGATCTGCTTAATGAGCTTCGGTCCGTTCCTGTCCGGCGAATATACCCTGATCTCCTCGGGATTGTTAATGTTCTGTACCTCGATAAAGCCCTCTTCGCCGCAGATGAGTCCCATACGGTTTGTAAGGGTGAACATGGTCGTAAAGAGGCTTGCCATCCTTCCGTCGCGGTACTCAACGGTAATGTTATCCTGACCGTCAACACCGGTATCAGTCATAACGCAGGAAGCGCTGATCTTTTCGATGTCATCCCCCCAGACCATGCTTGCAAAATTCAGGGTATAAACAGAAAGATCAAGAAGACAGCCCCCTGCCAGCTCAGGTTTTACCAGTCTTCCTTTCATGTTGATCTTATATCCCAGGTTGGCCGAAACAGTATGGAGCCTCCCTATGGTGCCCTGTTCGATCAGCTCCATTATGATCCTTCTTGAAGGCATGTAGCGTGTCCAGATAGCCTCTGCAAGGAGACGGTTCTTCTTCTCGGAAAGCTCGATCATCTCCCGGGTCTCTTTTTCATTTACCGCAAAGGCCTTTTCGCAAAGCACGTTCCTTCCCGCATTTAATGCCGCTATCGTCCACTGATGGTGGTTGGAATGAGGCGTTGCGATGTAGACCAAATCCACATTGTCATCATTCAGCATCTCCTCATAGCTTCCATAAGCCTTTTCAAAGCCGAATTCCGAAGCAAACGCCTTTGCCTTTTCAAGATCCCTTGAAGCAACGGCATAGGTCTCAACATCCTCCAGGCGACTAACGGTAGATGCCATCACACGGGCAATCCCCCCGCATCCAAGAATCGCAAATTTCATGATCTTTATTTACCTCCTTATATCTTAGATTATTTCTGACCTAATGTTGTCGGATGTCCGTTTTTGAAGTGTCGTGTAAGATACACAAATCTTACCCCCCAAAAAAATTTTCTTTAATTATAGCAGGGTGCGGCAGCTTTATTCAAATCCCGTTTTGTTTCAGCCCTCCCGGTCAGATAAGCCCTTCCTTTCTCAGATGATCAAGAAATCCCCTGCATCCCCTTGAAATGTCATCATAAGCCCTGTCAAAGTCACGTGTATACCAGGGATCGTCTATCTCAGCCGGATGATCCGTAAAGTCAAGGCACAGCGAAATCTTCCCCTCCGTGTCCTTTCCGACTATCCTCTCAATGTTCCTCAGGTTCCACTGATCCATGGCAATGATATAGTCGTACTCGTCATATTCCCTTCTGGTCATCCGGTGAGCCCTGTGCCCACCGGCATTGATCCCAACCTCAGCCAGCTTTCTGTAGGCCGGCGGATAGACCGGGTTCCCGATCTCCTCATTAGAAGTTGCCGCAGAATCAATCTGAAACAGATCCGCGATCCCCTCCTTTTCAACCATATCTCTTAAAATAAACATCCCCATAGGGGACCGGCATATATTGCCGTGGCAGATGAATAGTACCTTTATCATAGGTAAACTCCTTGATTTTATTGGGTTTCAGCACACCTGTTATCCGGCATAATACGGCATAAATTTGCATATTTTTGTCGGCAAAAGGTGTAAAGTAAGGTGTAAAAGTTTTGATTTTACACCTGCGGTTTTTCGGGCTTTGTACCGCATTTGGCACTTAATTTCTCAACCTCGGCTCTGGCGTCCTCGAACTTCACATGGGTATAGGTGTTAAGCGTTACGCTGATATCCGCATGCCCCATAAGGTACTGAAGCGTCTTCGGATTCATCCCTGACTTCGCCATATTGGAGCAGTAGGTATGACGGCACACATGGGGCGTTACCTTTGGCATAGGCACAGTGTTCCTGTCCGTTATGATCGACATATTTGAACCTGTATCTGCCGTCCGATAATTGAATTTCTCCGTTATGCAGTATTCTTCCCTTTGCATCTCTCCTTTTTTCGCTCATTTGCGGTCTCCTTTCGTGATTGAACAAAAGAAAACCGCCCCGATACATAAGTGAATCCTCCCTGAAAGAGAATAATCATCTCTTCAAGAAAGGATCCGCTTCATTGTATCATAAAGGCAGTTCCTTTGCTATGCTAAAATGTTCAGTTTCTCTTGATTCTACGGTATTTTCCTATACTGCGGTCGCAAGATCCAGAAACTCTTCAAATCGCTTGCGCTTAAACCTTACATGCGTGCCGATTTCAAGTATGAATCCTTCATTTTCATGTTCCGCAGCAATGTTCCGGAGACGCTTTTCGCCAATTCCATAATACTCCGCGGCTTCTTCCACACTTAGTGAATACTTGTACATCAGTCAATGGGGGAAGAAGTGATTTTCGCGAAATTTCTTGACCTTACAGTCATTTGTGTTATCATATAATCAGCATTTGGGCTGGCAGCAATGCCAAGGTCCAACCTACCGGCGGGGGGACTCCCCGCCATTATTTTTGGAGAGATTTATGCGTGAGCTAAGCATACATGTAGATGAGAGCGGAGATTTTGGAGATTACAGCTCCAAATTCGCACCGTATTATATTTTCACCCTGGTTTTTCATGAGCAGGGAAATGATATAACAGAAAACATAAAGGTATTAGACCGAGAAATGGCAAATCTCGGTTATTTCAATCATGTTGTTCATACCGGCCCTCTGATACGAAAAGAAGAGGTTTATTGTAACCTGGCTCCGAATGACCGCCGTGCAATCTTTACAAAAATGTTCTACTTTGCAAAGAAAGCACCTATTTCCTATAAGGTTTTTGATATCGCGCGGAAAGAATATCCTGACGAGAAAGCTCTTAAAGAGAGAATCAATGTTCTGCTTTCCCGCTTTCTTGAGGATAATCTTGATTACTTTTTTTCGTTCGACAGAGTAGTTCTGTATTACGACAATGGGCAGCCCACCCTCTCAAAGACTCTCTTGGATGTCTTTCAGAAAAAACTGACAAATCTTCATAGGAAACTGGATGTGCATCCGTACAAATATAAGCTTTTGCAGGTTGCAGATATGATATGCACATTACGGCTTCTGGAAATAAAAGCTGAGAATAATGAACTTACAAGATCGGAAATATGTGTTTTCCATTCAGTGAGGAATCTGAAAAAAGAATTCATAAAGAAGATCAAGGAAAAAGAGTTTAGGAGTTGACGAGCAGGAAAGGCACCCTGCGCTCCCCTTGGGGAACCTGATATGATGGATACGCCGCCCATCCAATTCTTTTAGGTTAAATCCTCCCATCTGTTTTATTACTGACAACTTTCAAACGCTCTGATTGTACTTGGTTTTCAGGCACACCATCCTTGACCCACTGACCGAAGGTTCTTACGAAGGATGATTCAGATAAATGAACCACAAACCCCGTCCCGGTGGTTCACTTTCTTATGCCTAAAGATTGATTACAGTTCGGGCAACGTCTATTGAATTTCATATTATATGCTAACATAGCAAGTTGTTCGGATTCGAACTTTAGTTCATAGCCGCAACTCGGTTGCACCGTTTTACTACCAAAAACAGTACCAGCGCAATAAAGGATACAGGTCTTACGTCCGCCTGCACCACCGCTCACCATCTCCAGCTCATCATCGCTAAGCTGCATCCCCGCGTTCTCAATAGGGCTCTTCTTTTCGCCCTTTTTTACCTGTTTCTTAAGATTGTCTGTAAGCTTCATAGCCGTACCTCCTTAGGGCAGTTTTTTCTCTCTATTATTTATACGTATAAAAATCGGAAATAGCTATAAAATTATTCTAATTTCTGTTAATTGCATATGGCTATTTTCTCATTCATGGTTGACAGCAGAACGCATGTTCGGTATAATGTTTATATCGAACATTGACAAGATATCGGGTTGCTATCTTAAAACACCCTTGAATAGCGTAAAATCTTAAAGGTTAGGGCCGAAACTGAATAAAGGCCCTGTTCGGTTATAAGTAGCCTGAATTAGATCAGGTAGAGGTATCAGGCTAATACCATTAAAAGACCGGGGCAAAAAGCTTCGGGAATTTATAAATATCAACTACAAGTTGGTAAATAGCCAGTATGAGTTATATCAGATGCATCATATATGGAGGTATTTTAATGACTCCATCCGCTTCTGAATATCCTTTAGGATGCACTATTATCTGCTTATCTATTCTTTTCTTAAAAAGCTCCTTGAATGTTCCAAGTGATGATGTCGTGTAATTTTTTGATGATTTTACTTCTATAGGGCTGATCTTAAACTTTGTTTTACTCTCGTTTGAAATGATAAAATCTATTTCAATATCATTCCTATGCTTTTCCGCGCTATATCTTGTGTAAAAGAAGAGCTTTCGTCCCGATGCTGTAATCATCTGCGCTATCATATTCTCATAGAGCATTCCCTGATTAAGTGACAGTTTTCCATCCATTATCTGCTTATAAAGCTGTTTATCCATTATTTCATTCTCACTGAATGCATGGCTTACCAATAACCCTGTGTCTCCCATATAGCATTTTACATAGGAGTCATTTTTATTTAATGCCAGACCAACGTTTGGGTCATTACATTTGTAGCAAAGATTACATATCATAGAATCACCAAGCCAGAACAGGGGCTCATCATAGCGATCAAAAGTCCCATTATTACTATCCACTTCGCTTAAAACGACCCTCTTTTCATGAGTTGATAAAAATCCCGGGATATTATCAAAGATAGCTGAAACCTTTGATTTATATTTCCTGGCTGCCTTTTTGATGTCATCTTCATAGAGCGCAAGGATATCCCTTTTTTCTACATCGGCGGCATGGAAATCTCTCCCATTTTTCCTGAATACGACTATTGCCTGAGGCATTCCTCCAACAAGCATATACTCCATAAACAAGTGCATAGCCTTATTATGCATCTGCCTATCAAGCGGCTGATTTTTCTTAAAGCATTCCCTTATATGATCAAGAAGTATTTCTTCGCCCATGTACACCATGAATTCCTCAAAATTCACCGGATACATTTGCATTTTTCGCTCTTCTGATGGAATTGTAATGTTCTCAACATTCTCTTTGATCGATATTAGTGAACCTGTCTCGATATAGTCATAGCGTCCATCAGCCACAAGATACTTAATTGCCTCCCTGGCCTTAGGAAATTTCTGTATCTCATCAAGTATTATCAGAGAATCTCTACGGTAAAGCCTTGTGTTGTATTCAAGTGTCAATGTCTGAAAGAAAACATCCAAATCATCAAGGGATTCAAACGCATCTTTTATCTTTTTCCTGGCTTTATTAAAATCAATCAGGATATAAGACTTGTACTCATTTTGAGCAAATTCTTCAGCAACCGTTGATTTTCCGATTCTTCTGGCCCCCTCGATCAATAATGCCTTGGTTCCATTTGTCTCTTTCTTCCACTCAGCTATCTTATAATAGATATTTCTTTTAATTTCCATAAGTCACTCCTTGTCAATGGTACGCAGGGTGATAAACTTAAATATATACATCATTACGCAAACTAATATTATCACATTTCTACTTCCAGGCGCAATCTTACCGTTGATGAAGGTCACGGAAATGGAGCGGAATTTTACATCATTTTGTGCCGAATTGACAAAATCTGTGCCGAATTGGCATTCCATGATGAAAAAAATGTGGTATGATGCCAAAGTAGGTGTAAGTCAAACCGATTTCATGGAAAAGATTCCGGGTGGAGCATAGACATCGAGGAATCTTAAAAGAAGAGGGGTAATTTGTAATGGATAACAGAAGAAAACACAGTAAACGAGTATTTGCAATGCTGCTGGCGATCATCATGTGCCTGTCACAGGCAGTAACGGCAGCCGCGGATGAGATGCCCGCGGATGAGGCCGCAAAGGAAACGGTGTCGGAGGAGACCGCTCCGGAAGTTTCGGAGAAAGAACCGGCAGGTTCGGATGAAGGGGCACAAGCAGCACTTAAGAAGGCTGCGGTGGAAGCTTCAGAAGAAACCGAAGAGGCTGCAACGGCAGTTCCGGAAGAAGCTGTTCCAAAGAAAGCGGCAGCGGCTGAAGCAGAGCCGGAGGAGGCTGCAGGGGAAGATCTGGTATCCGGAAATTTCTATTATAATGTCAATGATGATGAGAAAACAGTTACAATCACCGGGTTTAGTGGGACTCAGGGCGGAAATCTTGTAATACCGGATACTATAAACGTAGAGGGTAAAGATTACCCCGTCACCAAAATAGATGACGAGGCATTTATTGGATGCAGCGGCTTCACCGGAGACCTTACTATTGGAAATAATGTTGAAGAGATTGGATACTCTGCATTTGATGGATGCAGCGGTTTCACCGGGAAGCTTACTATTGGAAATAATGTTAAAGAGATTGGATACTCTGCATTTGATGGATGCAGCGGCTTCACCGGAGACCTTACGATCCCAGACAGTGTTACAACGATTTATACATATGCATTTAAAGGATGTAGCGGCTTCAACGAAAACCTTACTATTGGAAATAATGTTGAAGTTATTGGAAGCACTGCATTTTTTGGATGTAGCGGCTTCACCGGAGACCTTACGATCCCGAACAGTGTGGTAATGATCGGAGAAGGTGCATTTTATAATTGCGCCGGCTTCACCGGAATCCTCACTATCCCTGAAAGCGTGTCGGAGATAGACAAAGACGCATTTCATGGTTGTAAAAACTTTTCTACCATAAGTAATAACTCTGCTCAATCTATTCCTGTAAGTGATTTTTGGAATGATGATACGCTCTGTTTTGTAAGTGATAAAGGTGAGAAACTTTATCAGAGCTACTCCTTTGGAATAGGAAATTATGTAAGAAAAACTTTAGGAGACATTGACCTTAAATATGAGATCAAAGATGGCAATGCGATCATTACCGGACATAATGACGGAATCGGAGCCACCGGAGAACTTGTGATACCGGCTTCTATAAAAGATAAGGGTCAAGATTATTCTGTCACCAAAATACAGGATCATGCATTTGAAGGATGTAGCGGCTTAAGCGGAAACCTGTTCATCCCTAACAGTGTTACAGATATTGGTGATAAAGCGTTTTTTGGATGCAATAATATTTCCACCATCAGCAATAACTCTTCTCAATCTATTCCTGTAAGTGATATTTGGAATGATGATACGGTTTGCTTTAAAAGCGATGACGGTACGGAACTTGTGGAAGGTTCCTTTGAAAAAGGCAATTATGCAAGAAAGGTAAAACCTGCAGGCGTTTCACTGAACAAAACGTCCCTCGAGCTTTCAGTCGGAGGGTCTAAAACCCTTACAGTAACTGTATCTCCCGACAATGCATATGATAAGGTGGAATGGAGATCCTTAAGTGAGGATGTTGCCACTGTAGATGAACATGGTGTTGTTACGGGAATAAAACCGGGTGAGGCTGTGATCACAGCACAGATAATATGTCCCAATGAAGGAGGTTCGTATCCTCATGAACCCTTAGAATGCCGGGTTACGGTAAAAGAACCTGAAAGCTACTTCGATTATGAAGTAAGCGATAACAAAGTGATCATCACCAGGCTTAAGGAAGGAGCAGAAGAAAGCGGAGATCTTGTGATACCGGCTACTATAAGCGGTATGGACGTCACGGCAATAGGAGACGGGGCATTTATGAATTGCAAGGGCTTCACCGGAACCCTTACGATCCCGGGCAACGTGACAACAATCGGAGAAATGGCATTTTTTGGATGCAGCAGTTTCACCGGAGAACTTAAGATCCCGGACAACGTGACAACGATCGGGAATCAAGCATTTTATGGATGCAGCAGTTTCACCGGAGAACTTACGATCCCGGACAGCGTGGAAACGATCGGGGATAGTGCATTTCATGAATGTAGCAACTTAAGCGGAAACCTTACTATCGGAAATAATGTTACAACGATTGGGCAATATGCGTTTTGTGAATGCAGCAGTTTAAGTGGAAACCTTACTATCCCGGACAGTGTTACAACGATTGGGCAATGGGCATTTAAAGGATGTAGCGGCTTCACCGGAAACCTTACTATCGGAAATAATGTTACAACGATTGGTGACAATGTATTTAAAGGATGCAGCGGCTTCACCGGAAACCTGTTCATCCCTGAAAGTGTTACAGATATTGGTTCTTCTGCGTTTTACGGATGCGTTTATTTTACCTCCATCAGTAATAACTTTTCTGGTGATATGGGAGTAGGTACATTTTGGAACAGTGATACGGTTTGCTTTGAAAGCGATGACGGTATTACGGAACTTACTGGGGATGATCCCATTGGAAAAGGCAATTATGTAAGAAAGGTAACACCTACAAACGTTTTGCTGGACAAAGAGTCCCTCGAACTTTCAGTCGGAGGGTCTAAAACCCTTACAGTGACTGTATCTCCCGACAATGCATATGATAAGGTGACATGGGAATCCATAGATTCGGATGTTGCTACTGTATCAAACGGTGTTGTCAAAGGAATAGAACCGGGTGAAACTTATATCACAGCACAGATAATCACTCCTGATCATTTTAAATATCCTTGGAACGGCCCCTTAAGATGCTGGGTCACAGTAAGAGGGGACAGAGACATTGACCTTAATTATGAGATCAAAGATGGCAAGGCGATCATCACCGGACATAAGAAAGGAAAAGAAGCAACCGGAAGTCTTGTGATACCGGATTATATAAATGTAAATGGTCGCGATTACCCCGTCACCGCAATAAGCGATAAAGCATTTCAGGGCTGCACAAAACTTGGCGGAACCCTCACTATCGGTGAAAATGTCAAAACGATTGGCTCACAGGCATTTGAGGCCTGTCAATTCACCGGAAGCCTTACGATTCCGAACAGCGTGGAAACGATTGGCTCACAGGCATTTAGCCTTTGTGGTTTTACCGGAACCCTTACGATCGGTGAAAGTGTTAAAACGATTGGCTCCAATGCATTTGAAAAATGCGGTTTTACCGGAAGCCTTAAGATCCCGGACAGTGTGGTAAAGATTGATGTAGATGCATTTTGGGGATGCAAAAACCTTACCGGTGACCTTATTATCGGGAAAGGGCTTGAAAAGATAGAAGATAGTTTTCCTGGGGGGTTCACCGGAAATCTTGTACTCAGCGAAGGGATTAAAATTATTGGCTCCAAGGCATTTAGCAGTTCTGATTTTCACGGAGAACTTAAGATCCCGGACAGCGTGGAAACGATTGAGGAGTCTGCATTTGCAGTTTGCAATAATTTTGATAAGCTTTTGCTCGGAAAAAAGGTAAAAACCATTGGAAATAGCGCTTTTGCAGATTGTAAAGCTTTATCCGGAAACCTTACGATTCCGGGCAGCGTGGAAACGATCGGGAAGCAGGCATTTCAAAACTGCACCGGCTTTACCGGCAACCTTACGATCCCGGACAGCGTGACAACGATCGACATTAACGCTTTTGATGGATGCACCGGCTTTGATGGCAGCCTTACGCTCCCGGGCAATGTGGAAACGATCTATTCCAGTGCATTTGAAAACTGCAACGGCTTTACCGGCAATCTTATCATCCCGGACAGCGTGGAAACTATCGGGGGGTATGCATTTTCCGGATGCAGCGGCTTTACCGGTCTTATCATCGGAAAAAATGTTAAAACCATCGAGGGGGCTGCATTTGATAACTGCACCGGTTTATCCGGAAACCTTACGATCCCGGACAGCGTGGAAACTATCTATGGGTTTGCATTTTTAGGCTGCAGCGGCTTCAACGGAAACCTTACGATTCCGAAGAACGCGAAATTTACAGGGGATAGAGAGTTTGATGGGTTATATAATATAACCGGGATCAGGAATTATTCAGTGTCTGACCTTAATGTAGCATGGTTTTGGGATAAAGAAAACGATGACAAGACAGTATGTTTCAGGGAGGCCGATGGAACTGAAATAACTTATCCTGAAGATCCTGAAGATCCTGAAGCCAAATGGTGGTTTTCTCCGGGCGTTTATGAAAGAAAGATAATCACTCCGCCCACAGGAGTCGCCCTTAATAGAGACTCGCTTGAGATTCCCATCAGATCATCCGAAACCCTTAAACCAATCTTTTCACCTGTAAATAACACATACTGGGATGAGGTCTCATGGAATTCCTCCGATGAATCGGTAGCCACGGTTAAGGACGGTGTTGTAACAGGAATCAAGCGCGGAAATGCGGTTGTTACCGTTACCACGGTTTCGGGAGGCTTCAGTGCAAGCTGCAACGTTACCGTCATATATGTGCCTGTCACGGGAGTTTCACTAAACAGATCAGCTGTAGGTATGTTCCCGTCTGAAACAGCAAATCTGACAGCAACGGTAGCTCCGGAAAATGCCACTTTTAAGGACGTAAGGTGGTTTTCTTCAGATGAAAAGATCGCGACAGTAAGGGGCGGTGTTATTACTGCTGTCTCGGCAGGAAGCGCAGTGATAACCGTATCCACAAACGACGGAGACTTCTCCGCTTCCTGCAGCGTCACAGTTTATGCAAAGACCACTACACACAAGGTAATCTTCAAAGACGGAGAGAATGTTTTAGATACCCGGTTCGTTGAACACGGAAAGCCGGTAGCAGAA
>Ga0256407_10000303_pt1 | contig 122066 bp, 90 predicted proteins | sample RumenRJG_04DNA_FD_193489 | JGI IMG/M metagenome (GOLD analysis project Ga0256407, IMG submission 193489) | Bovine rumen microbial communities from Lethbridge, Alberta, Canada - RJG_04 | ecosystem: Host-associated > Mammals > Digestive system > Stomach > Rumen | place: Canada: Alberta... | reverse complement strand
TTGTATCGCGGGCGATAACAATTTCCTCATCAGTAGGAACAACAACAACCTTGACCTTTGAGTCCGGTGTTGAGATGATTGCTTCTTCACCATGAATGGTGGCATTCTTGGCTACATCAATCTTTATACCGAGATACTCAAGACCTTCGCATGATTTCTCGCGAGTACTTGTCTGGTTCTCACCAACACCTGCTGTGAATACAACGGCATCAACACCGCCAAGAGCTGCTGTGTAAGCGCCAATGTATTTCTTGATACGATAGTCGTACATCTTCAATGCTAACTGAGCACGCTCGTTACCTTCTTTGGCTGCTGATTCGATATCGCGCATATCACTAGAAATACCTGTGATACCTAGCACACCGCTCTTCTTGTTCAGGTAATCGGCCATCTCTTGTGGCTTCAAACCTAACTTCTCCATGATGTAGGTTACTGCAGAGGCGTCGATGTCACCTGAACGACTACCCATCATCAAACCTGCTAATGGGGTAAGACCCATTGAGGTATCGATAACTTTGCCATTCTTGATAGCTGCAACACTGGCACCATTACCGATGTGGCAGGTGATAATCTTTGAGTTGTTGATGTCAAGACCTAAGATTTCGCATACGCGCTTAGATACATAACGATGACTGGTTCCGTGGAAACCGTAACGGCGCACATGATACTTCTGATATAGCTCGTAAGGAACAGCATAGAGGTATGCGTAGTCTGGCATTGTGCTATGGAAGGCATTATCGAAAACACAAACCTGTGGAGTGTTTGGCATCAACGAATCTACAGCGCGTATACCTTTGAGATGACCTGCATTGTGAACAGGGGCAAGGTCGCAAAGTTCTTCGATACCATCTTCTACGCTTTGGTCAACGATAACACTCTGATTGAACTTATCGCCACCCTGCACGATACGATGACCTACTGCGTCGATTTCCTTCAAATCTTTGATTGCACCAAACTCTGGATCGAGGAGACACTTGAACACGAGGCTAACACCCTCTTTATGTGTAGGAAGGTCGGCCATGATTTGCTTTTTCTCACCATTAGGAAGTTTTACCTTGATGAAGGCATTATCAAGACCGATACGCTCTACACCACCCTGTGCCAATACAGACTCATCGTCCATATTGTACAATTTATATTTAATAGAACTGCTACCACAGTTCAATACTAGAATATTCATAATTATTTGTATCTGTTATTTATAAATTTAAACAAGCCTCTCTTTGCAGAAAGGCTTTGTATATAATCTGATTATTTTGCGTCTTGTGCCTGGCATGAGGTGATGGCGATCATATAATAGATGTCATCAACAGAGCAACCACGGCTCAAATCGTTAACCGGACGAGCAATACCTTGCAGAATTGGACCGATAGCAATGGCACCACCCAGACGCTGAACGAGTTTGTAACCAATGTTACCAACTTCAAGGTTTGGAGCAACAAGTACGTTTGCCTGGCCAGCGATATCGCTACCTGGAGCTTTCTTTGCTGCTACTGCAGGAACAAGAGCTGCATCAGCCTGAAGTTCACCATCAACTTTCAAGTCAGGATAGTTTTCCTTAGCAAGTTTGGTAGCCTCTACGACCTTGTCGATGATATATACGCTCTTGCCGGTTTCCTTATCCTTGGCATCCTTGGCAGAACCCTTGGTAGAGAAACTCAACATGGCAACACGTGGCTCAGCGATACCAGCAACACTCTTAGCAGTCTGTGCTGTGGTATAGGCAATCTGAGAAAGCTGATCGGCTGTTGGATTTGGTGTAACGGCAACATCACCCATAACGACAACGCCATTGTCACCATATTCTTTGTGCTCTGTGATAAGAAGCATGGCACCTGATACACATGAAATGCCAGGAGCACACTTGATAATCTGGAGAGCTGGACGCAATGTGTCACCTGTAGTAGAAAGAGCACCAGAAATCTGACCATCAGCACCTTCTGTCTTGATGATCATACATCCTAAGTACAGATTATTCTTAGTAACCAATTCACGGGCCTGTTCGATGGTCATGCCCTTCTTTTTACGAAGTTCCGCTAACTTCTCTGCATATTCCTCAGTCTTAGGGTTATTAAGAGGATCTACGATGGTAGCCTTGTCGATATTCTTAAGATCCCACTTTGCTGCAAGATTCTTGATATTGTCAGGGTTACCTATAAGGATGAGATCTGCAAGATCATCACCTAGAGCCTTATCGGCTGCCTTTAACGTACGCTCCTCTTCTGCTTCAGGGAGCACAATGCGCTGCTTATTTGCCTTTGCACGCGCTACAATCTGACTTAATAAATCCATAGTTTGTATATAATAAAAATATTTCTCGATATTCTTTGAATTTGCTATTTAGACTTTGCAAAAGTACAAAAAATAATTCACTCATTTTAGAGTTTAGAGATAATTTTTACTAAAACATTTCGTTCGTAAGAATGCTTTCCAATTCCTCTGCGGAAAGTCGTAGTTTAAATTCGCCTTTAATGGCTACTGATATTCTTCCGGTCTCTTCTGAAACGACAATGGAAATGGCATCACTATTCTGTGAAATACCCATGGCTGCTCGATGGCGCAAACCTAATTCCTTCGGGATGTCGAGACTATGGCTGACTGGAAGTATACAACCTGCCGCTTCTATTCTCTTATCAGAAACGATCATCGCTCCATCATGAAGCGGTGAGTTCTTGAAAAAGATGTTTTCTATCAGCCGTTGGTTGACATTGGCATCTATTCTTTCTCCTGTGTCTACGATATCGGTAAGGGGTACCCCACGCTGGATTACGATCAAGGCTCCGATATATTTCTTGCTCATGCTCATGCATGCCATGACGATAGGCATAATCGTTTCCTTGTCTACTTCCTTATTATTATTCTTGTTGGTCTTAAGAAATAACACCAAGCGTCGAATTCCTTTCTGTGAACCTATCTCGTACAGAAACTTACGTATATCTTCCTGAAAGATTACGATCAAAGCAATGACTCCTACACTTACCAACTTGTCGAGAATCGCGCCAAGTAGTTTCATCTCAAGAATCTGACTCACAAAAAGCCAAATCAGAACAAAAAGCATAATGCCGACAAAGATATTCAGAGAGCGGCTTTCTTTCATCAGGCGATAGATGTAATATAGCATCAAAGCCACCAGAATAATATCGATAATGTCTTTTATCCCAAATTCTAGCATAAAGGTATTATTTTGATAATTGTTCTACGATTTTTACTGCTTGCACGGCTTCTTTCACATCATGTACTCTCAGTATGTTGGCGCCTTTCATCAAAGATATGGTGTTGACGATAGTTGTACCATTCAGGGCTTCGTCTACGGAAACGTCCAACAACTGATGAATCATTCGCTTTCGTGAAACGCCTACGAGGATAGGTAGCTCAAAGCAACGTAGTCGGTCCATTTCTGACAGTATACCATAGTTGGCTTGTATATTTTTTCCAAAGCCGAAACCTGGATCGAGAATAATATCCTTGACGGACAAATCACGTAGCTGTTGTACTTCTTTAGAAAAATTCTTGATCATGTCATGAAGATTCCCTTGAACAGACATCAAAATGTAGGGCACCTTAAGTTGACCCATCATGCGGAAGATTTCGGGATAAACATCATCAGTTTGCTCTAATGGAGTATCTACAATACCCGTCAACCCTCCTTCCGACACGTCATTGATAATATCTGCGCCATATTCTTCAACCGACATTTGGGCCACTTTGGCACGATAAGTGTCTATCGAGATAACCGCTTCGGGATGTTCTTTTCTCACTAATGACAAGGCAAAACGCAATCGCTTCATCTCTTCTTCTTCACTCACCTCTGCTGCTCCCGGTCGCGTAGAATATGCTCCGATATCTATGATAGAACCACCTTCTGCTATAATCTGATTGGCTCTATCTAGAATTTCTTTTTCTGATTGTTTTCTACTACCGGCATAGAAACTATCTGGTGTACAGTTTAATATACCCATCACCTGAGGTTGCTTGAGGGATAATAATTTTCCTCTCACATTGATTGTATAATCTAATTGCATATTCATAAAGGCAAAAATAACAATATTAATCGAGAAATCGACCTCATTTTGTAATTTTTGCCTTATATTTGCACAAAAATTATAGTAGATAATGGAAATAAAGGAATTATACAAAATCTATCAAGAACATCCTACTATTACTACAGATAGCAGAGACTGTCCAAAGGGAAGCATCTTCTTGGCCTTGAAAGGGGCGTCTTTCGATGGCAACAAATTTGCTAAGATGGCATTGGAGAAGGGATGCGCTTATGCAATTATCGATGAAAAAGAATACATGGTTGAGAATGATTCTCGATACTTATTGGTGGAAGATTGCTTGACAACTTTCAAGGAATTGGCAAGGGAGCATCGCAGACAATTCGATATTCCGGTAATTGGCATCACGGGTACCAACGGTAAGACAACTACTAAGGAACTTATTTCGGCTGTTCTTTCAGAAAAGTATAATGTCATGCACACGGAGGGTAACTTCAACAATGATGTGGGCGTACCAAAGACTCTTTTCCGCCTGAACGAGAATCATGAGATTGCCGTTGTTGAGATGGGAGCCAGTCATCCGGGTGATATCAAGAAACTTATCGACTATGTAGAACCTACTTGTGGTATGATTACCAACGTAGGAAGGGCACATCTACAAGGTTTCGGTTCTTTCGAGGGGGTGAAGAAGACGAAAGGTGAGTTATACGACTTTATCAAAGCCAATGAGGGATTGATATTCCTGAACGAAAGTAATGATGATCTCGTAGAGATGGCAACTTCACGCGAGATGAACAGAATCATCACTTATGGTCGATCTGAAAACGCCAGCGTAGAGGGAAATGTTATCTGCTGTGCTCCTTTCCTTAAATTTGCTTGGAAACAGAACGCTGCTGACAAATCTATGAACGCAAGAATCTATGAGGTTCAAACTCATTTAATCGGTTCTTACAATATCGACAACATGTTAGCTGCGATAACGATTGGTTTAAACTTCGGGGTAGAACCGGAGGCTATCAATCATGCCCTTGAAAATTATATTCCTAACAACAATAGAAGTCAGTTGACTATTACTGATAGCAACAAACTTATCGTTGATGCTTATAACGCAAATCCATCCAGTATGTCTGCTGCCATAGAAAACTTTAAGGTGATGGACGTACCTAACAAGATGGCTATTCTTGGTGATATGCGTGAACTTGGTGAAACTTCTTTGGCTGAACATCAAAAAGTCGTAGATTTACTTAAAGAATGTGGTCTCAGCAACGTTTGGCTTGTAGGTGAGGAGTTCTGCAAAACGAATTCTGTCTTTACAAAGTTCGCTAATGTTGAGGAGGTAAAAGAGGAAATCGCTAAGCATAAACCTACAGATCAATATATTTTAATAAAGGGATCTAACAGTATCAAACTTTTTGAACTTCCGGAAATGCTATAAAAGAAAAGCCGAATCTTTTAAGATTCGGCTTTTTAGTGGTACCTCTTGGAGTTGAACCAAGGACACATGGATTTTCAGTCCATTGCTCTACCACCTGAGCTAAGGTACCATTTCTGAAATGCGGTTGCAAAGATAGGGCTTTTATTCGGAATTGACAAATTTTTGAGCAATTTTCTTCAAGAAAATTATCATATTTCGTTTTTTTGGTGTATCTTTGCATCCACGAATCGGGATTTAGCGCAGTTGGTAGCGCACTACGTTCGGGACGTAGGGGTCGGGCGTTCGAGTCGCCTAATCCCGACAGAAAGGAATTAATCTAAGGATTAGTTCCTTTTTTGTTTTATATAGAAAACAAATAGAAATTATCGAAAAACCGTGCGAAGGTATTCATCTAGAGTAATTTCTCCGTGATAAGCAAGGAGCTGTTTAATTTCCTATATGATTGCTACCTTTACGCCTACAATTTTAAATATCACATGAAAATATTTCTGAGGTGCCTGCCTCACAGGAATTGTTTGGCTTCCTTTATCATTATATTGGAGGGTTAAAGGAATTCCCTTTCCTTCTTGTGCATTTTTGTGTAAATGGACAATAAACCATCAACACATACAAAGATATAGAACTATTTCCTTTCTGACAAAGAAATAAGGAGAATTCTTAACTTGAATTCAGGGAAGTTTAACAAACCTTTCATTGTTTAATTTTCAGCTGATAAAAGAGGTCCATAATTCGCAAATTCAGAATCAGGAAATGGTTGACTATGAATATTCGAAATATCGCCAAAATATAACTCATTGATTTTCAACAACTTATGTTTTTCTTTTTAATTTTATCCACGGAACATACTGGGTATATGGGCTTATTCGGTTAACTATGTAAGCCAACAAACCTATTCGCGTGAGCTTACGAAGTTAACTGCGTAAGCCGATGAAGTTAACTTCATTCAGAAAAACAACTTTTTCGAGAACGTTTCTTTAGGCTTTCCTGTATATTGGTATTCTTATTCGTTCTAGAAGCAACCAAAAGCTGAACACTTTTTCTATTAACAGTTCATTGACTAAAGTTTAAATATTATAAAAAGTTCATCCGATAAGTTTTGTACCTTCATCGGATGAACTTTTCTTTAATATTCTACATAAGGTTGAAGACGTTCTATCTCTGCCGGAGGAAAATCCGGATGATTAGCCAATTCACGCAAGTCATGAATAGGTCCGTGTGTGCGACGATAATCAAAAATCGCTTTTGCCTGATAGAAATTGATGTATGGATGGCGGCGTAATTGGTTCACACTAAGCTTATTGATATTGATCTTCGTAATTCCTGAGATATCTACCCTAAAATATTTCAAAGCATCAACAGGAAATTCACTGATATCCAACAACTGTCGTGGGTCATACAATCCACCATATCTATTTCTTAGGTTTACGATTGCCTTGGCATATCCACTTCCTATTCCAGGCACTTTCTTTAATAATGTGGTATCTGATGCATTCAACAGAATCGTTTCACCCGGTTTCAGTTTATCGGAGATATGATGTACGGGGGATAATCGCATAGTATCTCGAACGGATCCCCTACTCTGATATAAATCGGAAGCAGGAAGATAATCACTGGAAATCTGAATGTAAGGCTCTAACATTCGATACTGTTTTCTCGTCAAACCATACAGACGGGCAAAATCATTCGCGCTATGAAAAACTCCTCCTTTAGCACGATAATGATAAATATTTCTCACTTGGAAAGGAGCTAATCCTAATCTCAGCAATTCTGTACTATCAGCTGTATTAGGATCAAAAGGAAACAATTCGGCTTGACGGCTCTCTATATTATAGTATAGATGTTTACCATCCTTGGAATAATACCCTCTGCTATATTCTTTATCAGAATTCGGTGACACAGAAGTGGTAGTATGATGACTTCCAACGCCAAAAACAAAAACAAGCGCAATAATAATCACTGACAGAAGAACCATTATTGCTTGTCGATCGCTTTTTTGTAAATAGAAAAATTCTCTAAGCATATTATGATCTCGATACATTATCCTTATTATTGTAACGAGACAAATTCAACTATATTATATGAAGTTGATGTAAAAATACAAAGATAATACATATCGGACAAATCCAACGAATGCTAAACAACCAAATAGCATAAAAACAGCGACTAACTGTCCCCCAATTGGTAAACTCGTCCTTTACAACATGTTTGTCTACAACTCTTCCTATTAATATACAAGTGAGGAACGAGCCTAATGGTAATAAGATATCTGAGGTAAGGAAATCGCAACAAGACAGGAAATCTACACCAAAGATATTGATCTCTACTGCTCCTTGTGACAAAGAACATAGTATTCCGATACAAATACATATTCCCGTCTCTATCCAAGCTCCTTTTTTTCTACTGATATGTAATTCTTCAAAAAAGAATGCTGTGCCTATCTCATGCATCGATATTGTTGAGGTTAAGGCTGCCAATGCCAATAATGCATAAAACAATACCCCGATAATATAAGCAAATACGGGAAGTGACCCAAAGGCTTGCTGGAATACATTTGGCAAGGTAATGAATATCAACGCAGGACCGCTATCCGGGTTTACTCCAACAGAGAAGGCTGCTGGGAATATCATCAAACCCGCAAGAATTGCTATTATGGTGTCTATACCGGCTATTTGGATTGAAGACTTCAACAAATCGGTCTGACGACTGAAATAGCTGGCATAGGTACAAAGGCATGCTGTTCCTAAACTCAAGGAGAAGAATCCTTGTCCAAGGGCATCTAGTAGCACTTTAGATGTCACCTTCGAAAAATCCGGATAGAACAAGAATTCTATACCTTTTATTGCTCCTGGTAATGTACAAGAGGATACTACTATAATGAGAAGAAGTACAAACAAAGTTGGCATAAGGATATTGGAAACTTTCTCTATACCTTTCTTTACTCCTTTAGTAACAACAAAATGGGTGATCAAAATAAATGTTATCGTCCATACTATAGGTTCTATAGGGTTTGAGACGAATTCCTTGAAATAGTTTTGTACGGAAGTTACATCTCCACCAATATTACCCATGAGGGCGGCATATAGATACTGAAGACACCAACCGGCTATAACGGCATAGAAGCCGAGGATGATCATTGAAGTTATTGCGCCCATCAATCCTACATACGACCAACATTTTCCGCCCATGTTCTTATAGGCTCTCACCGCATTTGCTGCAGAATGACGACCGATGATAAATTCGGCTATCATCCCTGGGATGCCAAGCATGAAGACGCATATCAGATAAATAAAGATAAAGGCTGCTCCTCCATTCTCACCCGTCATATAAGGGAAGCGCCAGATATTACCTAGTCCTACCGCTGAACCTGCTGTCGCTAAGATTACGCCTATCTTCGTTCCAAAGCTGCCACGTTCCATAATTAGATGATATTAAACTGATGAAGGAATATTGCCAATATAGATATTGGACATACAAAACGAATTAGGAAAAGAAACATCCCAAAGAATGTACCCTTCAAGGTTTCCCAATTGGTAAACTCACTTTTAAGTATGTCTTTTGGCACATACCAACCAAGAAATATACATGTAAGAAATCCTCCAAGAGGTAGGAATATCTGTCCTGTTACAAAGTCAAAGATACTAAACAGGTTCTTCCCGGAAAGAGAAAGGAAGTTCCATTCTCCTAATGACAAAGAACAGATTGCACCGATAATCAACGTACTTATCGTAACAATAACTGCGCCTTTCTCACGACTGATGTGTAATTCTTCATAAAAGAATGCTGTACTCACTTCATGTAGGGACATCAATGATGTTAATGCTGCTAAAGAAAGTAAGGTGTAGAACATCAAAGATATGATTATTCCGATAAATGAGGAACCGCCAAAGGCTTGCTGAAATACATTAGGCAATGTAATGAATATCAGCGATGGTCCGCTATCTGGATTTACACCAACTGAAAATGCTGCCGGAAATATCATCAATCCAGCCAAAATGGCTACGATACTATCAATGATACCGATCTGAATAGCAGAGGTGGTAAGGTTGGTCCGACGACTAAAATATGATGCATATGTGCAGATGCATCCCATTGCAATACTAAGGGAATAGAAGGACTGACCTAATGCTCCTAGAAAAACTTCAGAATTTAACTTATCCAACTCTGGATAAAATAAAAATCTTATTCCTTGAGAGGCGTTAGGAAGCATACATGATGCTACAACAATAACGAGTAAAAGCACGAATAATGTAGGCATCAATAATTTAGAGGCACGCTCTATTCCTCCTCTTACTCCATGAACAATTACGAAATGGGTAATGCCTATAATTACTGCTGTCCAAAAAATTGGTCGTAATGGATCGGTCGAGAATTCATTGAAATAGTCGATATAATACTGTGGTGTTCCGTTGAGGTGTCCCATCACCGTAGCAAAGATATACTGTAAACACCAACCGGCAACAACAGCATAATATCCTGTAATAAGGAAACCTGTAACGACGCCTAGCAATCCTACATACTTCCAAGCCTTTCCTCCAGATAGTTTGCTATATGCTCTATAGGTATTAGATGCTCCATGACGACCGATGATAAACTCTCCTAACATACATGGAATACCCAATAATAAAACACATATTATATATATAAGTATAAAGGCTGCACCACCATTTTCACCTGTCATATATGGAAATCGCCATATATTACCAAGGCCTACCGCTGAGCCTGCTGTGGCTAATATCGCACCTAATTTACTACCAAAATTACCTCTCTGTTCTGTCATACTAACAAAATATATTCGTTCGTTTGCAAAATTATAAAAAAATCTTATCTTTGCATACAAACCGAAAGTAAATTTATCGATTATGCGTCATATTTTAACAAAGCATCCTATTTCTTGTTTCATATTCATCATAATCTGGCTATTATGCTTTATCGATATACCTGAGACGCCTTTGTCTGATGTCACACTGATTGACAAATGGACTCACATCGTGATGTATCTAGTACTATGCTGTACGTTCTGGATAGAAGAGATTATCCTAAAAACGAAAATCCATATTAGGAGGATGCTAATATGGACTGGTATCATACCTATATTCATGGGAGGACTCATAGAAATACTACAAGCATATTGTACTGGAGGAAGACGAAGTGGAGAATGGCTCGACTTCGTAGCAGACTGTGCAGGAGTGTTCTTGGCACAATTTATCGGTATTCTTCTGGCAAAGTGTCTTTCCACTCTGAGAAGGGATGAGTAAGCAGATGGGAATTATAAAACCTATGGTCGCCTGTAACTTCCAAGCCGACAAATGAAGGTTTCTCGTATTCTTCATTTTCATCTTTCAGTTCTACTTCTGCCATCACCAACCCGTGGTTCTCTCCATAAAACTCATCAACTTCAAAAACATGAGAACCCACTTTCACCAAATAGCGCGTTTTATCTATAAGACCACCTTGGCAGAGTTTCAGGAGATTCTCAGCCTCGACTGGTGTTATCTCTTTTTCGAATTCATAACGAGACATACCTCCATTATAGCTTTTTCCTTTAATTGTGAGGAAACCTTGTTTATCACGCACACGAATCCTTACCGTAGCACCCTGGGCTGGTATGTATCCTTGTTTGATACGACTACTTGAAAAGGCGGCACTTTTATAAGCATCGCCTTTTCTAACTAAGAATTTTCTTTCTATTTCTATTCCACTCATCTGCTTACATGCTCATTGAAGCAATCATAAAGATAATAGCTAGAATTATCAAGCCTGCGAAAATCCAATTAACGATTCGCTTACCTTTCTCTTCTTGTTTTTTTTCGTAAGCAGCATGTTTTGCTCTTCTTAAATCTTTATTACTACTCATAGCTTTAATTATTATAGGTTATTAATCTTCCTTTTCTGCATCAGAAGCAGCAAATTCCATCAGATACGACTTGATGAAATCGTCTATCTTTCCATCCATGACGCCATCGACATCGGAGGTCTGATAGCCTGTACGATGGTCTTTTACACGTCGATCGTCAAAGACATAACTTCTAATCTGACTTCCCCATTCTATCTTTTTCTTTCCTGCCTCAACTTTTGCTTGCTCGGCTTGTTTCTTCTTCAAAGCTCTATCATACAACTGACTCTTCAAAAGCAACATTGCCTTGGCACGGTTCTTAGGCTGGTCTCTGGTCTCGGTATTCTCGATAAGGATTTCTTCTTTTTCTCCAGTATCTGGATCTTCATACTGATATCTCAATCGGACACCTGACTCCACCTTATTTACATTCTGACCACCAGCACCACTCGAACGGAATGTATCCCAACTTACCTTGGCAGGATCTACATAGATTTCGATAGTATCATCTACCAATGGAGTGACAAAGACACTGGCGAAACTCGTCATACGTTTACCTTGTGCATTATAAGGGGAAACACGCACTAAACGATGAACGCCATTCTCACTCTTTAGGAATCCATAAGCATATTCACCACCCTCTATGGTCATCTCCACGCTCTTGATTCCGGCTTCATCACCATCCTGTAGATTGGTAATCTTCACTTTGTAGCCATGAGCCTCTGACCATCTCGTATACATACGCATCAACATAGAGGCCCAATCCTGACTCTCCGTTCCACCAGCACCGGAGTTGATTTTCAATACGGCATCCATAGAATCTTCCTCCTGGCGAAGCATATTCATCAACTCAAGTTCTTCGATGGCCTTGATCGCTTTATCATAGTCTGCGTCGACTTCTTCTTCCGTAACCATCTCGTCTTTATAGAAGTCAAAAGCCAATTGCAACTCATCAGCAAAGTTCTTTACTTCCTGATATCCTTTGAGCCATTTCTCTATTCCTTTTACTTTCTTCATCTGCGCTTCAGCTCTTTTAGGATCATCCCAAAAGTCTGGAGCCTGAGTTCTAAGTTGTTCTTCTTCGAACTCTACCTGTTTTCTATCAATATTTAGATAATGATGTAATGCACTAACACGATCCACTACATCTTTTAACTGATCAGCTGTTATCACTTTTTATTATTCTATATTCAACAATTATTCTGCATACATTCTATCAATTACGTCCTTATAGACCTTATTGATTACAGGGCGCTTCAACTTTAATGTATTCGTCAATTCACCAGATTCCATCGAGAAATGATGAGGAAGCAATGTCATTTGCTTGATTTGCTCATAATGTGCCAGTCCCTGTTGTAGGGTACTGATACGTTCCATCATCATCTTTTGGATTTTCTCATTGTTACAGAGATCTTCTCGTGTATCAAACTTTATTCTATTTTCGCGAGCATATTCTTCAAGGATTCTAAACTCCGGTACTACTAATGCTGAAACGAACTTACGCTGATCGGCGATCACAGCGACTTGATCGATGTATTTATCAACCAATAGTAATGCTTCCACCTGCTGCGGAGCAATATACTTTCCATTAGAAGTTTTGAAAAGATCCTTAATTCTTTCTTTCAAGTATAGCTCACCATCCTTTAGATATCCGGCATCACCCGTATGGAAGAATCCGTCTTTATCAAAGGCCGTAGCATTAATATTGTCTCGATGATAATAACCTGGAGTAATCGTAGGACCCTTAAGCAGAATTTCATCATCTTCGCCTATCTTAATCTCTATACTGGAAATTGGTCTACCTACTGAACCTATCGTATAAGACTTGTCTCGATGATCACAAGAGACAGTGGCCAAGCTCTCTGTAAGACCATAACCTACAATCATAAAAATGCCGATGGAATGTACAAATTCCTCAACCTCCGGAGAAACATAAGCACCTGCTGTCGGAAAGATATTTGCATTCTCTAAACCAATCTGCTTTCTGACAAGACTTAAAATTGATTTATTGATAATCTGATATTCCAATTCCAAAGTCAAAGGCACACGACGACCACGACTAAGGTATTCTATATTGCGCTTGCGACCAACTGACAAGGCATGCTTAAAAATTTTCTGCTGCCATGCACTTGCATTGTCTATCTTAGATTTTACTGCAATATATACCTTTTCCCAAAAACGAGGTACAGAACTCATACAGGTAGGATGGGTTTGGCGCATACTTTCCTGGATTTCCTTTGGATAAGTATTAATAATCATCTGTGCTCCTTCTGACAAGGCCAAATACGCCCATCCACGTTCAAAGATATGTGTAAACGGCAAAAAGTTGATTACACGATCCTTCTCTCCTACAGGGACACATTCATCATTTCCTTCAAGAGCTGCTGCATATTGACTATATGTCAAAACAACGCCTTTGCTATCGCCTGTCGTACCACTGGTGTATAGAATATTACAAATATCATCCCCACTAGCCTGACGCCAACATTCTTCAACCTCGCTCTGTCGTGGAAGGTTTTCTCCAAGTTTAAGAAAATCTTCAAAGTAAAGTGCTGCTGGATCATGGGTACTGATACGTACACTTCTATCAAAGATAATGATTCTCTCCAAAGAAGGGCACAATGCAAAGATTCTATGTGCCTTATCATATTGCTCCTGTTCGCCTACAAAAAGGAAACGAACCTGAGCGTCATTTACCATATATTGAATCTGCTGTTCACTACTCGTAGCATAGAATGGTATTGAAACAATTCTATCACCATAAGCACCAAAATCGGTATAAAGATAGTGTATACAATTCTGTGAAAAGACAGCAATATTCTCCTGTGGCTTCGCTCCAAGGTTTAATAAAGCATTACTAACTTGCTTTACTCTCAGAGAGAACTGATTCCATGACACAGTTTTCCATTTCAAACTTCCGAAATTTCTAAAAGTCAATGCTGGCTTATCTCCATATTTTTTTGCCTGTTCATGAATCAGTACTGAAAGATGACATCTTGTCTGCATAAGCTTATCGTTTTATTTTATGCAAAGATAATGTAAATCAACAACAAAACAAAATTTTTTATGCCAAAACTACGGTAAGAAGGGTATATAACGCAAACTTTTTACTATCTTTGTCTCTGATATGAAACAAGAAGATTATACACTAGAGGCTGTTGAATTACTGAAAAAACTAATTGCAACACCATCGATCAGCAGACAAGAAGAAAAAAGTGCTGATCTCATCGAGTCTACCCTTTGTAAATATGGATATAAAACACATAGATCTGGGAACAATGTATGGACGCTCTCGGAACATTGGGATCATAATAAAAAGACGCTATTACTCAATGCACATATCGACACCGTTAAGCCAACAACTTCATGGACAAGGAATCCTTTTCTTCCTACAATAGAAAACGAGAAACTTTATGGTTTAGGAAGTAACGATTGTGGGGGCGGTTTGGTCTCATTATTACAAATTTTCAGACTTTTATCCAAAGAAGAGCAAAAGTATAATTACATCTATCTTGCTTCATCTGAAGAGGAAATATCCGGAGCAAACGGTATTGCTTCGGTACTTCCCTTGTTACCCCAAATAGATATCGCCATTGTTGGAGAGCCTACAGGAATGCAACCTGCCGTAGCAGAAAAGGGGTTAATGGTAATAGACTTGATTGCTCATGGGGTCAGTGGACACGCTGCCAGAAATGAGGGTAAGAATGCAATCTACGAAATATTGGACGATCTTACATGGATTAGGGATTACAAATTCAAAAAGGTCAGCGACTTCCTTGGTCCTACAAAGATGACGGTTACGGTTGTACATGCGGGAACGCAACATAATGTAATTCCTGACGAATGTAAAGCTCTCGTTGACATTCGGACAAACGAATTCTATGACAACGAAGATGTATACAACTTCATCTGTAAACATGTATCATGCGAGTGTAAGGCTCATTCTTTCAGACTTAAATCTTCACACATAGATCTCCAGCATCCTTTGATACAGAAATGCCTTGAGATGGGATTGCAACCTTTTGGAAGTCCTACACTTAGCGATCAGGCTTTGATGTCTTTTCCTTCTTTCAAACTTGGACCGGGAGAATCTTCTAGAAGTCATTCTGCCGATGAATACATTGAGATCGAAGAAATAAGAAACGCCATTAAGCAATATTTTCTATTACTTAATGGCGCTATCCTATGATTTATCTGCCTAACCAGACTTCTGGGTTCAGTTTTGAGAACTCCTTACGCAATTGGAATTGCAGAATGTTATCCGTTCCTACTGTGCCCAAAGCCTGACGGGTACTTACTTTCTGTCCTGTTCTTACTGATACAGATTTCAGATTACAGTATACTGAGATGTATTCACCATGTCGTACCATAACAACCCATGTCCCACGATAACCTGTTACGGCACTAACCTCTCCGTCATAAACAGCTCTTGCCACACATCCAGGTTTTCCCAGGATATTAATACCTTTGTTATCGAGTGTTACGCCTTTCAAACCCTCTACAGAGTGTTGACCGAAGTGGCTCACAATACGATAACTTCCGGTGATAGGCATAGGTAATCTCCCTCGATTACTTTCAAAGCCATTCGACATCATACGATCCACCGTACTGAAATTATTGGCTTCCTCAGCCTCTTCACGTGCCTTTGAAATAGCTTGAGCACTACGTTCCTTATCAGCAGCGGCCTTTCGTTCTGCAGCAACACGGGCTGCCTCCGCTTCTTTGGCTGCCTGTTCTGCCTGAGCTTTTCGTATTGCAGCCTGTCGTGCTTGTTGTTCTGCAGCAGCTCGTTTCTGTGCTTCTGCAGCAGCCTGAGCACGTCGGGCCTCTTCTGCGGCCTTTGCAGCAGCGGCAGCTTCTGCTCTCAATTTTTCTTCTCGGGCTTTAGCCTCAGCTATTCTTCGTGCATTCTCCCGTGCGGCAGCCTCAGCTGCGGCCTTCTTTCGGGCAAGTTCGGCAGCACGTTTTTTAGCAGCTTCTGCAGCGGCCGCACGTTTTTTAGCTTCTGCGGCCGCACGGGCACGAGCTTTAGCAATTTCCTGAGCAACCAAACGATCAATCTGAGCATTCAGCGCTGCATCCTTCTGGCGTTGTTGATCTATGATACTCTGAATTGTCTTTTGCTGTTGCTGCAGGCCTTTTACTACTTCTTGTTGTTCGGTCTGCTTACCTTGCAATTGTAGTTTCTCTTGCTGTCCTTTACACAACAAGTTATTTTTATGACCTTTTACGTTTTCTAATTGTTTATGTTTATCATTGATCTCCAGTTGCTTGGCCTGTACCATCTCACCTTGAGCCTTCTGATAAGAAGAATACTGCCGGATAAATTGAAAGCGGCGATACATCTGAGCTAAATTCTTGGCACTAAAGATAAACATAAGTTTGTCTTGTAGATTATGTCGACGCGACATATATCGCATACTACTGATATACTTATTCTTGCGATCTTGCAATTGTTTTTCCAAAGTCTTCAACTGACTTTTCAAAATGCCAATATTACCCTCAAGATGGGTAATATCTTGCTGTATTCCTTCAATATTCTTTTGTCGCTGATCAATTTCACTATTGATAACAAGTAGTTTCTGCAAACGCTCCTCTACATCTGCTTTATTCTTTCTTAAAGCCAATTCTTGTTCCTTGATCTTCTTCTGAATAGAAGCACGCTGTCCCTGAAGTCCTCTAATCGAAGAAGTCATGTAAATCTTCTGGAGATTACCTTTCTTTCCACTTTGAACTTGCTTTTTAGGAGCTTGTTTTTGAACGGTATGATTTTTCTTTGGTTGATTCTTCTTATTTTGAGAATAAGCGCTATTCCCAAATGCAAATATCAACAATATGATAATTATTTTTCTCATTACAATTTCATCAATTTTCCAATTACATCTTCAGGAGCCACTTTCTTATATTTGCTCGAGATCTCGGTTTCCACCTTCCAATCGCTCTTTGTTGTCACTTCATCCAATTCCATATTTACTTGCATCTTCTGTTGTTTCTGCCCCACTTGTGTAGAGAGTTGCAAAGATTGGGATGCTGGGAATTGCTTTACTCCGACATTTCTGAAATCAGAATATTTCATAAGTAAAACAGATTTACCATTTTGCTTACTATTATATGTAACTTGGGTTTCTTTAATTTGACCACCTCCTGACTCTGCATTCCATGTATATAGCATCTCCCCGTTTTTATAACTGATAGGAACCAACGAACTAGAAGTATTCTGTTCACCGACTGTAAACTTGGAAAGATCTGATTCTGAAACTTCTTTATTACCAGGAAGTAAAAGTTGATTCCAGAAAAGAGCCTGCAAAGAATAGAAGTTGATTCCCTGACGTTTCAGAAAATCTACCTCATCATATCTTGCCTGAATATATTCTTTATGCATACGATCTACGATAAGCACGTGATCCGGAGTAAATTCTAATCTTCCAACTTCACTTCCCAAGATAGGAATCATCAGTTGGATTCTCACCACTTGATCCTTACGCATATGAAGAGAAGCTGGCAACGTCACACTCTTACTTCCAGCCTCAAGATGGAATGTCATATTGCCAACAATATTTTTGGCATAGACCTGATTATCAGAAACTTTCTGCAGGAAGATCAGTTTTTGACTCTTACTATCTGTTGTCGTTATCTGTTGCTTTACTGTATTCTGAGTGGAATCACTCACTATCGCCTTATGAGTACCACATGAGGAGAATGCCAAAGGTAATCCCACCATTATAACTTTTATGATTGAAGATACTTTCATGCCCTATTATTCTTTTAAATATTTTTTATATAATACCTTTTTCGGCAAAATCGTAGATTTATTGCCCATATCCAAAGCTTTTTTCCAATATCCTACAGCCTTATCTGTTTCCCCCATCATAAAATAGATGTCACCGGCATGCTCAGGAATGACATTATTCGATGAAATAGAATCCATATTATTCATCGCCTGATCGATATATATTTTTGCTTCAGAATAACGCTTTTCCATAAATAATATCCAAGCATAAGTGTCGAGATAAGTAGAATTCTTCGGTTCTGCCTTCACAGTCTTATAACTCATCTGTTCTGCCTTTGACAAATTCTTATTCTCTAAACTGAGATAGTAAGCATAGTTGTTCAGGCATCCGATGTTATCATCCTTCCATTGCAAACAACTGTCATACGCGGCATAAGCTTCATTAGTGTTCCCCTTCTGTTGCAGAATATCCCCCATCAAAGCATAGAAGTCTGATACCATTTCGGCATTACTTTGGGCATTTATTTGAGAGACTCCACGTTTGAAGGCAGAAAGTGCTGCATCATTATCTTCTTTCTGATAATATGCAAGGCCCTCGAAATAATAAAAGGCCATTTCATCGGGATTATATTCCTGCGCAGGCTTACACATCTCAATGACAGAATCATACTTTTTATCCGCCCACAAATTCTGAATAATACTTAATCGTGCATTTGCATTGTCCGGAGCTAGCTGGAGCACCTGACGGTATGCTTGGTTGATAGAATCCGTCGGCATATGCTTTACCGTCATGTATGCAGCCTTGAGTTCGGCCATTCCAGCATCGGTCTGAGGCGAAGCCAGCACTTTATTAAAAAGATTCAATACGACAGTAGAATCGCCACCGCGTTGCTCATTCTCCTGAATGAAACTCCGCATCATGATTGCCTTTGTCTGCATAGAGGTCTTACTACTGAGCAATATCTTATGGAGCAACTGATTAGCCAAAGAGTCCTGATGTGTCACTTGATAATAATAATGCAGAGAGACCTGAGCATCATTATTATCAGGCTCTTCTTTCAGCACTTCCTTGAAGTATTTTAAGCCTTCTTTCTGTTTCTTATTCTGTATCAGCCAGTTCCCTAGTTTTATCTTATAACTGGCATCCAAAGGATGATGATTAGTCAAAGACTTCAGCTCTTTATAAGCCGCCTTCTTGTCTCCTTTCATCTCATAGATGCTCACTTTGGAAAGAGCCGTCTTCTCGCTTTCCCCTTCCAAGACCTCAAGACGGTCTATCGTCTTAATCATCTTGTTGTAATCTTTATTCTGCTGATATAATTGCAAAAGAATCTGTAAGGCTTCGAGATTGTCTCGGGTGTGCTCGTAAAGGGCTTCATAAGCCACGATAGCCTGATCATACTTCTGAGACCCCAGATAATACTGTGCGATTCGTTCCTGATAAGTTGTATTCTCAGGATTCAATCGAGCTGCTGTCAGCAAATCGGCTAAAGCTAAAGAATCATTCTTCAAGGAAGAAAAATACATAGCTCTGTTATAATAAGCCTCGGGACCATTCGGATTCAGAGAAATTGCATGATTCAACAAATCGAATGCCCTATCATATTTTCCTAAAGATTGCTGACGGGAAGCCTCCACAAAGAAATAGTTGTAGCGTTCCTTTGTGTTCTCACTTAAAGTATCATCACATCTCTCTATGGTGAATTTTTTACTCTTTCGCTTCTGAGCCAAGGATGGAGATATTACCGAGACAACGATCAATCCTATGGCAATCTTTACGATGAGAAGGGGATTTTTTACCATTTTGACACTATTTTACTCCAGTATGTCCATAGCCTCCATCACCACGTTCCGTTTCATCCAGCACTTCTACTTCTTCCCATTTGCCTTGCTCATGCTTAGCTATCACCATCTGGGCAATACGTTCGCCATCAGCTATCACAAAATCTTCTTGTGAAAGATTGATAAGAAGCACTTTGATTTCACCTCTGTAATCAGCATCAACAGTCCCCGGAGTGTTCAATACTGTAATGCCATATTTCAGGGCCAAACCTGAACGAGGACGAATTTGTGCCTCATAACCTTCCGGTAATGCGATATAGAGACCTGTAGAAATCAACTGGCGCTGCATAGGACGAAGTACGATGTCTTCCTGTAAATCTGCACGCAAATCCATTCCTGCACTCTGAACTGTTGCATATGCTGGCAACTTCTGATGTCCTTTATTGATAACTTTAATCTTGACCATGTACTGAATATAATTGAATTAAATGCAAAAATAATGATTTCTAGGCAGATATTTGCATTTTTCATCTTAAAATGAAAGAAATTATCGAATTTTTACATTACTTTTGCGATATGAAATGGAATCAACTCATATCAAATAAAAGACTTGGTCAGGAGCATAGGCATGCAGAGCGCCACGATGATCGTTCTGAATTCAAAAGAGATTACGATCGATTGATCTATTCTGCCCCCTTTAGAAGACTACAGAACAAAACACAGGTATTCCCTCTTCCTGGGTCTATCTTTGTACATAATCGACTTACTCATAGTCTTGAGGTTTCCAGTCTGGGACAATCGCTAGGCAACGATATCTGCGTATTACTCAAAAGAAAACATCCCGAACTGGAAAATACGCTATTCGAAGAGATCGGTACTATCGTAAGTGCGGCCTGTTTGGCGCATGATATGGGAAATCCTCCTTTCGGGCACTCTGGAGAAAAGGCTATTCAAACTTATTTTACTGAGGGAAGAGGGGCCATCTTAAAGGAGAAACTATCACCTGAATTTTGGGACGACATCACTCATTTTGAAGGTAATGCCAACGCTTTCCGATTACTCACGCATCGTTTCCGAGGACGTCGTGAGGGCGGTTTCGTCATGACATATTCGATGTTGGCCAGTATCGTCAAATATCCTTTTTCCAGCAATTTAGCCGGAGAACACGGAAAATTCGGTTTTTTCATTTCTGAAAAAGAGTATTATCAGAAAGTCGCTGAGGAATTAGGAATTAAATGTGAACAAAACCAAAACGGAACTTTGAAATATGCTCGTCATCCCTTGGTTTATCTTGTAGAAGCTGCCGATGATATCTGTTATGAGATCATGGACATCGAAGATGCTCACAAACTCAAGATTCTATCGTTTGAAGAGACAAAGGATTTACTTCTAGGATTCTTCGAGGAGGAGAAACGACATGATATTCTTAAAAGAATTCAAGAAGAGGGAGTAAGCGATTTAAACGAGCAAGTGGTTTACATGAGGGCTTGTGTCATTGGAAAACTTGAGCACGAATGCGTTAACACATTTATAAATCATGAAGAAGAAATTCTAAACGGGGAATTTAAAGGCAGTTTGATCAAGAATATTTCCAAATTACCAAGAGATGCTTACAAACATTGTACGGAGGTATCTGTTCAAAAAATATACAACAGTAAACCTGTTCTTGATATTGAACTATCTGGTTACAAAATTATGGAAACGCTCATGGACGTCTTCATTTCTGCAGCCATCAACCCTGAGCGCTTTTATTCTCAACAACTCATCAAAAGGGTAAGTAGTCAATATGACATCCATAGTGACGATCTCGAGACTAGAATTATGGCTATCATCGATTATATTAGTGGTATGACTGATATCTACGCATTAGATATCTACCAAAAGATCAATGGTATAAGTTTACCAATTGTATAAGGAAACATTCGATCATGAGAAATATAGAATATAAAAAAAGGCGAAACTCCTCAAGTTCCGCCTTTTCTAGTCTTTTATTTCTTTTCTTTATAAATTACATTATTTGCTCCACTTGTGATATGCATAGCTTCAGGATGTTCCTGTATAAAGCTATTGATATGTCGAACTCGTTTATCTTCCAAGATTTCATCAACAGCTATCAAGATACCCGTTTCCTCGACATCACCAAAGCCATAATTTATAGCTGTACCAAACAACTTCATGGTTGGACTTAGATTCATATAAGCATTTACCAATGGAGGAATATTAAATCCAAGTTCACGAATTTTCTTGTTCAGAATTCTATAATCATCCTTGAAATTATCCGCAGTAAATATACGATTCAATTTCTCTATTGGCGTATCTATCTTCAGAGGTTTGATAGGAATCACCAGATTGTCTTTATCCTCAAAATGCTTCTTCAAAAAATAAAGAATCATATCCCTACCCTCTCGGATATAAGAAGGATACATCGTCATCTTCCCAAAGAAATATTTACATTTAGGATTGATAACCGTCAAAGCCCCTAAGCCATCCCAAAGATTATCGAGAGCGAAGATACTCTTTGTATTTTTTCTCACATTTTGATATCCAAGACTTACAAAAGATCGGCCAAGTTCTACCGTATAAGGAGCATAATCTCTCATGAATTGTTCCGAAAAATGAAACATATGACTAGTCGCCAAAATAGGTTGCCCACTAGCATCTATTTTCCAGTCTTCACCAAAAAGATAGCGATAGCCGCCTATAATTTCCTCATTTTCAGGATTCCACACAATGAGTTGACGACAGCCATTCTCCATTGTATCAAATTCATCGATATCCATAGACTTACCGGTACCTCCACCAGCTGTTCTAAAAGCCTCCTCTCTCAAACGACCGATTTCCTTCATCACATTTGGAGCATTCTGAGCAGTAACGACATAAATTTCATTATGACTTTTATTTGTCATACGCAACTGCTTATCCAAAGTGAGTTCACGCTTTAGCAACTGCTTGTCTATAGGTTGAATGATTTCCTCTTCCATATATCACATTCACTTACAATTCATAAACTTTATTCTCAACATATTGAGCCCATTCCAATGGTGTCTTCGACTTATCAAAGGTTTGCCAAGGTATTGGCTTACCGATTCGTATTTCAAAAGTCTTCCCGACATTCTTATACATTTCATCAACCAAGAAAAGCATAGCCAGATTAAATGGTAAGAAACGATCGCTAAACTTAGCAATCCTATAAAAACGCTTTGAATTTTGACCACTAAAGTGAATAGGAACTACATCTCTTTGATATTCTACACTCTTGCTGACAAAGGTTTTTTTCCAAGGCAGATCATGAATCTCACCATTTATCTTTCTACTATTCAAACCTGCCGGGAACATAATGATATGATTATCACTCTGAAAAGCGGCTTCCACCATACGAGGAAAATCACGACTTTGCTTACCCGTCTTATTAATTCCGATACTCACAGGTTTTAAACCCGGTAAATTCAACAGCAAATCATTCACAAGATACCTAAACCTGCCATCAAAATGCTGCCCTATGATAGACCCCAAAGTTACACCATCTTGGCCACCAAGAGGATGATTAGAAACAAAGGTATAGAGTTTACCGTCATTCTTATCCGGAAGATTCTCCATTCCCTTGATATCCAATGTCATTTTAAGATAACGAACACACTCCGTGAGCCATTCTGTACCACTTAAATTTCGACTCTCCCAGAGAAACTTATTCACTTCATCTTCGTGAATGATATGCTTCAGCCAAGAGACGACGAAACGTGGAACCAGTTTTGCCTTCTTGCCCATTTTCCCTTGAAGAATCTTTTCTATGTCTATTGTCTTCTCTACTTTCTCACTCATGTTCATTTTCCGATAACACCATGCAAAAATAACACAACTTTTTCTAAAACGCTACATTTCTTCGAAAAAAGTTCAAAAATCTACCATTTTGACATGATTCCATCAACAAGAATAAGAATAATAATAACAAATTCGATTTGTTTTAAATGGATGCGAACAGAAGCAGAAAATATTTTTCTTGGCAAAAACAAAAAAAAGTGGGAAAAAGTGGGGAAATGTGGTAGAAAATATGTAACTTTGAACCCATATTTCACATTAATATATGTACGTATGCGTTTTTTAGGGAACATAGAAGCCAAGACAGACTCTAAAGGAAGAGCTTTCCTACCATCTGCTTTCCGCAAGGTGCTACAGGCATCTAACGAGGAGAGACTGGTTCTAAAGAAGAATCCTTTTGAGCAATGTCTAGTTCTCTACCCTGAATCCGTATGGAACAAGCAATTGGATGCTTTACGTGCACATCTTAACAGATGGAACGCTCGACACCAACAGATTTTCAGGACTTTTGTTTCTAATGTTGAGCTTATCAACCTTGACAGCAACGGTAGATTTCTGATTCCAAAGAGATATAGCAAAAAAATCAATTTGGGACAAAATATTACCTTTATTGGTGTCGACGACACCATCGAAATATGGGGCGACCTTGAGGAGGGAAATCCTTTTATGGAACCTGAAGAGTTTCGTGAAGCCCTACAGGACATTATGTCGGATATTACAAAAAACAGTGAAGACTCAAAACAAGGAGATTTATGATTACAACAGCCAAAACATATCATGTACCTGTGTTATTGAAGGACAGCGTAGACGGACTCAATATACAGCCTGGTGGAATCTATGTAGATGTCACCTTTGGTGGTGGTGGCCATTCTCGCGAAATACTATCACGAATCAATGGCAATGGACATCTGTACAGTTTTGACCAGGACCCCGATGCTGAACAGAATATCGTGCCCAATCCTAACTTTACCTTCGTCCGTTCAAATTTCAGATACTTGAAGAACTGGATGCAATATTATGGCATAGAGAAGATCGACGGACTACTCGCGGACCTTGGCGTATCGAGTCATCATTTCGATGATGAGACAAGAGGCTTCTCTTTCAGATTCGACGCTCCTCTTGACATGAGAATGAATAAAAGGTCTGGCAATACAGCAGCTGACATCCTCAACAATTTTGAGGAAGAAAACTTGGCTGATATCTTTTATTTATATGGAGAATTAAAAAATTCAAGAAAGTTAGCATCCATCATTTGCAAAAACAGGATACAAAAGAAAATAGAAACTACTCAGGACTTTATTAATGTCATAGAACCTTTATTCAAACGAGAACGCGAGAAAAAAGATTTAGCCAAGGTGTTCCAAGCGCTACGAATAGAAGTGAACCACGAAATGAGTGCGCTAAAAGAGATGCTAAAGGCTGCAGAATCGATTCTTAAACCGGGAGGAAGATTGTCGGTGATTACATATCACTCGCTAGAAGACAGAATCGTAAAGAATATGATGAAGTCTGGAAACCCTGAAGGAAAAATAGAACAAGACTTTTTTGGTAGGATAGAAACTCCGTTTAAACTTATCAATAGTAAAGTGATTGTTCCAACCCGAGAGGAACAGGAAAGAAACCCGAGGAGCAGAAGCGCAAAATTAAGAATCGCAGAAAAGAAATGAAAGAAGATATTGATAACAAAACTGACAATGCCAATCCAGAGCAAGGGACTTCTAATGAAGTAAGTTCCTTAAAAGAGGCTATCGTACAGCAGGCGACAGAAGAAGAAGCTCCGCTTTCCAAGAATTTCACGCTCAAGAAAATCCTTGGTGGAGACATCCTGTCTGCTAAAGCTATGCGACAACAAATCTGGCTCATCATATTGATCGTATTCTTCTTGATTATTTATATCTCTAACAGATATAGTGTACAGAAGGATTTAATAAAAATCGACGAATTACAAAATGAACTACAGGACGCTAAATATAAAGCATTATCCAGTAGTAGTCAGATCACAGAGAAAAGTCGTGAAAGCCATATTCTGCAAATGCTTCAGAACAACAAAGATAGTGTGCTGAAAATAGCTAATCAGCCACCATATATTATTAATATTCCGGAGGGCGAAGAATGAGTAAGTTTGACCAAGATAAAGTTATGCCTAGATACTTCGCTATAGCTATTCTGCTGAGCGTTGTAGCCTTCTTCGTAATCGGAAAGACAGTCTATCTCATGACCGTCAAAAGGGATTATTGGATGCGCGTGGCCGACCGTGTTAAGCGCGACTCTGTACAAGTAAAGCCGAGTCGTGGAAACATATTAAGTTGCGATGGACAATTAATGGCCAGCAGTCTACCTGAGTTCAAAATCTACATGGACTTTCAAGCTCTACATGCTGCTAACAACGATTCGCTTTGGAATCGTAAAGTGGACAGAATTTGTGAAGGACTACATAATGTATTCCCAGAACAAAGTGCCGCAACTTTCAAGAAGACGCTTGCTGAAGGAAGAAAGAAACAAAGCAGACATTGGGCCATCTGGTCAAAGCGAATCGACTATAACACGTTTGTGGAAATTAAGAACTTCCCTGTATTCAATCTTTCTTCATACAAAGGAGGATTTCACTGGGAGGAATTCAATGCACGCAAACGCTCTTATGGTTCTCTTGCCGGTAGAACGATTGGTGCGATGTATGGAGCTAAAGATACCGCACGATTCGGACTTGAGCTATCATATGATTCTATCTTACGTGGTAAGAATGGTGTAGTACACAGAAGAAAAGTAAGAAATAAATTCCTAAATATCACAGACGTTCCAGCTATCGACGGAGCTGACATCGTGACAACCATTGATGTAAGCATGCAAGATTTGGCAGAACGTGCTGTCATCGATGAGCTGAAGGAAATCAACGGAAATGTCGGAGTGGCTATCGTGATGGAGGTGGCTACTGGTGACGTAAAGGCTATCGTAAATATGGAGAAATGTTTCGATGGAGAATATCGTGAGATCAGAAACCATGCTGTAAGCGACTTGCTAGAGCCTGGTTCTGTATTCAAACCTATTTCTATATTGACGGCTCTTGACGATGGCGTGGTTGACACAACTTATACTGTAGAAACCGGTGGTGGTATATGGAATATGTATGGAAGAGATATGAAAGACCATAACTGGCGCAAAGGTGGTTATGGATTACTAACCCTTCCTCAAACACTATGGTACAGTTCAAATATTGGTGTAAGTAGGATTATTGATGACCATTACAGAAATGATCCTGAGAAATTCGTCAAAGGCGTATACCGTACCGGTATTGCAGATGATCTAGAAATTCCTCTAGTTGGTTCAACCCCTGCAATCATAAGAAAGCCACATAAAAACAGTCATGGACAATATGACAACTGGAGTAAGACGACATTACCATGGATGAGTATCGGATATGAAACTCAGGTGCCGCCGATCTCTACACTTACATTCTATAATGCGGTGGCTAACAATGGAAAGATGATGCGTCCACGATTCGTCCAAAAAGTGGTTAAGAATGGGCAAACCATTATGGAATATCCACCTGAGGTGATGAGAGAGAAAATCTGTAATCACCCAGAAGCTTTGAAAAAACTACAAAAGATTTTGGAGGAGGTTGTAAGCATCGGATTAGGAAAAAAGGCCGGTAGTAAATCCTTTAAGGTGTCTGGTAAAACCGGAACAGCCCAAATGTCAAAAGGTGCTGCTGGATATAAGGCCGGAGGAACCAACTATCTTCTGAGCTTTGCTGGCTATTTTCCTTCTGACGAACCTAGATATAGTTGTATCGTTTGCATCCAGAAATCTGGACTTCCTGCATCAGGAGGCGGTATGAGTGGAGTTGTATTCCACAACATCGCAGAAGGCATTATGGCACAGAATCTAAAACTTGATGTAAAGGACTCTAGAGACTCTACATCAATAGCCATACCAGATGTGAAAGATGGAAACATTCTTGCAGCAAATTATGTATTGAGCCATCTTGGTATTCAAAACAACACCAACTGGAGTGGTAGTTATGCCGATGGAAATCCTATTTGGGGAAAAGCCATAAAAGAAAGTAATCGGATGGTAGCACTCAAACGTCAACCGATCTATGGTCATTCTATGATACCGAATGTTATCGGAATGGGTGCACGCGATGCTGTCTATCTTATCGAGAGCAGAGGCGTAAAGGTCATTCTAAAAGGACGAGGAAAAGTCGTCAAACAGAGTCTTGAACCTGGCCATAAAATCGGAAAAGGTGAAAAGTGTGAACTGATATTAGAATAGAAATTAAAAATTAAGATATGAAACTGAATGAATTGCTCAAAGACATCAAGCCAATTCAAATCATTGGAGATGCCGAAGTTGAGATTACAGGTGTAAACATCGATTCTAGAAAAATCCAAAACGGACATCTGTTTATTGCAATGAAGGGAACCCAAGTCGATGGCCATAAATATATAGACAAGGCCATTGAACTAGGAGCAAAAGGAATTTTATGTGAGGAACTCCCAGAAAACAAGATTCCAGGAGTCACATATATCCAAACAGATTCAACAGAAGATGCTGTGGGAAAGGTTGCTACTCTTTTCTACGGTGATCCTTCTAGGCATTTGACCCTTGTGGGAGTAACAGGAACAAACGGAAAGACAACAATTGCCACCTTATTATATAATATGTTCCGTAAGTTCGGATATAAGTGTGGACTTTTGTCTACAGTTTGCAACTATATCGATGACAAACCTGTACCTGCAGACCATACTACACCAGATCCTATTGAACTCAACAAACTATTAGGTGAAATGGTTGAAGCAGGATGTAAATACGCATTTATGGAATGCTCTTCACATGCTATCCATCAAAAGAGAATTGGTGGTCTAAAGTTTGCTGGAGGTCTCTTCACCAACCTGACAAGAGATCATCTCGACTATCATAAGACTTTCGAAAACTATAGAGATGCAAAGAAGGCCTTCTTTGATAGTCTCGGGAAAGATGCTTTCGCCATCACAAATGCTGATGATAAGAATGGTATGGTTATGGTACAAAACACCAAGGCTACCGTTAAGACATATTCTATCAAACAAATGGCAGACTTCAGAGCAAAAATCCTGGAATGTCATTTTGAGGGAATGTATCTAGAAATTGACGGACGTGAGGTTGGTGTACAGTTTATTGGAAAGTTCAATGTAAGCAACTTACTAGCTGTATATGGCGCAGCCATCATGTTAGGGAAGGAACCTGAAGAGATATTAGTTGCTTTGAGTTCCCTTCACAGCGTAAGTGGAAGACTTGAGCCTATCCACTCTCCAGAAGGTTATACAGCAGTTGTGGATTATGCACACACACCAGATGCTTTGGAAAATGTACTGAAAGCCATACATGAGGTTCTTAATGGAAAAGGACATGTCATCACCGTATGCGGTGCCGGTGGAAATCGTGACAAGGGCAAGCGACCTATCATGGCACAAGAGGCTGTAAAGCAGAGTGATAAGGTAATTATCACAAGTGACAACCCTCGCTTTGAAGAACCTCAAGACATTATTAACGATATGCTTGCAGGACTTGACAGCAAACAAATGAAGAAAGTTGTTAGCATTGTCGACCGCAAGGAGGCTATCAAGACAGCATGTATGCTTGCTGAAAAGGGAGATGTGATCCTTGTAGCAGGAAAAGGTCATGAGAATTATCAGGAGATAAAAGGTGTAAAACATCACTTCGATGATAAGGAAGTTTTACACGAAATCTTTGACGAACAAAAAGCTTAATAAAGAAAATTAAAGAATATGCTATATTATCTTTTTAGATTTCTTGAGCAATTTGGAATCAGCGGCTCACATATGTGGGGTTACATATCTTTCCGTGCTCTTCTCGCGCTCATCCTTTCATTAACAATATCTGCATGGTTTGGTGAGAAGTTTATCAAATATCTTAAAAGCAAACAGATCACAGAGACCCAAAGAGATGCGTCTATTGACCCATTCGGAGTAAAGAAAATTGGAGTCCCTTCGATGGGGGGTATCATCATCATTGTTGCAATTCTTGTACCAGTATTATTACTTGGTCGACTACGCAACATCTATCTCATTTTGATGATTATCACAACAGTATGGTTAGGATTTCTCGGTGGAATGGATGATTTCATCAAGATATTCAAACGAGACAAGGAAGGACTCAAAGGAAAATACAAGATCGTAGGACAACTCGGTATCGGTTTGATCGTGGGATTAGTCCTTTGGGCTTCACCTGATGTAAAGATGAATGAAAACCTGACCATTGAGCAGAAAAACGGGCAGGAGGTAGTAGTTAAACACAGACCGGAGGCTGTCAAGTCGTTGAAGACTACCATTCCATTCGTCAAAGGGCATAATCTCGACTATTCGAGAATTATGAGATTCTGTGGTAAATATAAGACAGCGGCAGGCTGGCTTTTATTTGTAATCATGACAATCTTCGTTGTCACCGCAGTCAGCAATGGAGCAAATCTAAATGACGGAATGGATGGTATGTGTGCTGGAAACTCCGCCATTATAGGTGTAGCATTAGGCATATTAGCATATGTAAGTTCACACATCAATTTTGCTGCATACCTAAATATCATGTATATACCAGGAAGTCAAGAATTGGTGGTATTCTTCTGTGCCTTTATCGGTGCATTAATAGGCTTCTTATGGTACAATGCCTATCCTGCTCAAATTTTTATGGGCGACACAGGATCTTTAACTATCGGAGGTATAATTGGCGTGGGCGCTATTATAATCCACAAAGAGCTATTGTTACCAATACTTTGCGGAATATTCTTTATTGAGAGTCTAAGCGTCATCCTACAGGTATGGTATTACAAGTTGGGTAAGAAAAAAGGTACAAAACAGCGTATCTTCAAGAGAACCCCTATACATGATAACTTTAGAACTCAAGATAGTCAGCTTGACCCTGAATGTAAATATCTCATCAAGGTTCCACATAGTGCAAAACATGAAAGTAAGATTACCATACGTTTCTGGATCATTACAATAATCTTAGCAGCACTTACCATCATTACATTAAAGATTAGATAAAAGATATGAAAAGAATCGTTATATTGGGAGCTGGTGAAAGTGGCGCAGGAGCTGCTGTACTAGCCCAAAAAGAAGGTTTCGATGTATTTGTCTCTGATATGTCTCTCATCAAAGACAAATACAAGAAACTATTGGATGACCATAATATCGAATGGGAGGAAGGCCATCATACAGAAGAAAAAATTCTAAATGCTGACGAAATCATTAAAAGTCCTGGCATTCCTAAAGAGGCTCCTATCATTCAGAAACTTATCAGACAAGGTACACATATCATCAGCGAAATAGAATTCGCGGGAAGATATACGAAATCGAAAATGGTATGTATCACAGGAAGTAATGGTAAAACAACTACAACTTCGCTGATCTATCACATTTTCAAGGAGGCTGGATATGATGTAGGACTTGCAGGAAATATTGGCAAGAGCCTTGCCCTCCAAGTAGCAGAAGACCCACACGAGTATTACATCATCGAGCTAAGTAGTTTCCAACTCGACAACATGTACAACTTCCATGCTAACATCGCTATCTTATTGAATATCACACCAGACCATCTAGATAGATACGATAATAAGTTTGAGAACTATGCGGATGCAAAAATGCGTATCATCCAGAACCAGACTCAGGAAGATAGCTTCATCTACTGGAACGACGACCCAGTTATCAAGAAGGAACTCGAGAAATTTGAAATTAAATCTATCGCTTGTCCTTTCTCTGAGATCAAGGAAAAGGGAGCTATTGGATATATAGAAGATGGTATGTATAAACTAGAATATCCGGTTCCTTTCAATATGGAACAAGAGGAACTCAGTTTGACAGGAAAGCATAACATCTATAATAGTCTCGCTGCCGGATTGGCAACCAATATAGCTGGTATCAAGAAGGAGATTATCAAAAAGAGTTTAGGTAATTTCCCTGGTGTAGAACACAGACTCGAGAAGGTTTGCGATGTTGCCGGAGTACACTATGTAAATGATTCTAAAGCTACAAATGTAGATGCATGCTGGTATGCCTTGGAAAGCATGAAGACCCCTACTATTCTAATCATAGGCGGAAAAGACAAAGGTAATGATTATAGCCAGATCTTCGACTTAGTGAAAAAGAAATGTAAAGGTATCGTATATCTTGGTGCAGATAACAAAAAGTTGCATGACAACTTTGATAATCTCGGAATCCCAACACGAGATACTCATAGCATGGCAGACTGCGTAAAAGCTTGTTATGAAATGGCAAAACCTGGCGATACAGTTCTGCTAAGTCCTTGCTGCGCAAGTTTCGACCTATTCAAGAATATGGAAGATCGTGGTGAACAGTTTAAATCACTGGTTAGAAGTTTATAATTCAATAAAGAGAAATGAACAACAAGACTTTAAGTAACATTTTCAAGGGAGATAAAGTCATCTGGATGGTGTTTTTCTTTCTTTGTATGATTAGTATCGTCGAGGTATATTCTGCTTCGAGTTCACTAACATATCAGGGAGGTAACTACTGGAGTCCTGTCTTAAAGCATGTTGGCATTCTCTTTGTTGGTTTATTCTTTATGGTCGTCACCTTGAATATTCAATGCAAATATTTCAAGATTATCACGCCTTTTGTTCTACTCATATCGTTTTTTACACTAATATGGGTTTTGATTGCGGGTCAATCTACGAATGGTGCCCAACGATGGGTCAGCTTCATTGGTATACAGTTTCAGCCATCAGAGATAGCCAAGGGAACAATGATTTTAGCTGTAGCGCAAATACTAAGTGCACTACAAACAGAACATGGCGCAGACAAAAGAGCAATAAAGTTCATCCTCACAGTATGTGCGATCATTGTCCCACTTATCATGCTAGAGAATCTATCCACAGCAATGCTATTATGCGTAACTATCTTGTTAATGATGATTCTCGGAAGAGTCCCGTTGTCACAAGTTGGAAAGCTGGTAGGTGTTACTATGTTGATGATCGTGACGATCCTTGGTCTAATCATGATTGTTGGAGAAGATAAAGAAAAACAAAATCCAAATCAGCAGATGACTGAGCAGATAAACGGGAAGAAAGATAGCCCTAGTACTATATCTAAAATCTTCCACAGAGCCGACACATGGAAGTCACGTATAGATGGATTCCTTGACGACAAGGACATCACGCCAGAACAGGTAGATTTGGACAAAGATGGACAGAAGGCACACGCCAATATTGCAATAGCAAGTTCTAATGTCGTAGGCAAGGGACCTGGTAACTCTGTAGAACGAGATTTCCTTTCACAAGCATTCTCAGACTTTATCTATGCCATAATCATTGAGGAGTTAGGTATTGAAGGTGCCGTCTTTGTGGCACTCTTATATATCATCTTATTATTCCGAACAGGAAGAATTGCCAACCAATGTGAGAACAATTTTCCAGCACTTCTTGCTATGGGACTAGCATTACTCCTTGTCATTCAAGCACTTTTCAACATGCTTGTTGCCGTTGGATTAGCACCTGTAACAGGTCAGCCATTACCACTCATCAGTAAGGGAGGTACCTCAACAATCATCAACTGTGTATATATTGGCGTCATACTCAGCATTAGTCGTTCTGCAAAGAAAAAACAAATATCTCCTGAGAAAAAAGAACAGAATGAACCAATAAGTTGATTAAAGAGTAATAATTAATTGCCATAAAATTACCAAAAGAAGAAAAAATTAATTACTTTTGCGAAATAAACAAGAAACATATGGAAAGTGAATTAAGAATTATTATAAGCGGAGGAGGTACAGGAGGACATATTTTCCCTGCTGTATCAATAGCCAATGCTATAAAGGCAAAACGTCCTAACACAAAGATCTTATTCGTAGGAGCCTTAGGTAGAATGGAAATGCAAAGAGTTCCTGCTGCAGGATATGAGATCAAAGGCTTACCAATATGTGGTTTCGACAGAAAGCATCCTTTAAAGAACTTTGCCGTTCTCTTCAAAATATGGAAAAGCCAAATGATGGCAAAGAAAATTATCAAAGACTTCAAACCTATGGCAGCTGTTGGCGTAGGAGGATATGCTAGTGGTCCAACATTAAACGTCTGTGCAAGTAAGAAAATCCCATGCTTAATTCAAGAACAGAATTCTTATGCTGGAGTCACCAATAAACTGCTCGCTAAAAAAGCTCAGAAGATCTGTGTCGCTTATGATGGAATGGAAAGATTCTTCCCTGCAGAGAAAATCATCATGACAGGTAATCCTGTAAGACAAAATGTCATAGAAACTGAGATAAGCGCAGAAGAAGCAAAGAAGTCTTTCGGACTAGATTCTAGCAAAAAGACTATATTGATAGTAGGTGGTAGTCTAGGTGCAAGAACCATTAATGAAAGTATAATACAGCACTTGGATATCATAAAATCCAGCCAAATACAATTTATCTGGCAGACAGGAAAATACTACTTCGAAGAGATGAAAAAGGCTGTAGATTCTTTCGGTAACCTTCCGAACCTGATTGTAACAGACTTTATCGGCGACATGGGAGCAGCATACAAGGCAGCTGACCTTGTCATCAGTCGTGCCGGTGCAAGTAGTATTAGTGAATTCCAAATCATTGGCAAGCCTGTAATTTTAGTTCCAAGTCCTAACGTTGCAGAAGACCATCAAACTAAAAACGCTATGGCATTGGTCAACAAAGACGCCGCCATATACGTAAAAGATTCAGATGCACCAGAGGCCCTTCTAAACAGAGCCTTAGAGGTCGTAAACGATGAGAAACTTCTGGTTTCTTTGGGTGAGAACATCAAAAAACTTGGATATAAAAACTCTGCCGACACTATTGCCGACGAAGTCATCAAATTGGCATTAGGAAAATAAAGATAACATATAATTGATGGAACTTAAAGATATAAAATCTGTATATTTTATCGGTGCAGGTGGCATCGGAATGAGTGCTATAGCTCGTTACTTCATTCATAAAGGAATGGTAGTAGCTGGATATGATAAGACTCCAACTGATTTAACACGTCAGTTGGAAAAAGAGGGTATGTTGATTCATTATGAGGAGAACCTAGAAGAGATTCCTCATGTATGCAAGGAGCAGAATTCTACATTAGTAGTTTACACTCCTGCAATACCAGCAACGCATATCGAACTGAAATATTTTCAGGAGAATGGATTCGAAGTTCAGAAAAGAGCTCAGGTACTGGGCATCCTAACAAGAACTCATAAAGGATTATGTTTCGCTGGAACCCATGGAAAAACAACAACTTCTACGATGTGTGCACATATCATGCACCAAAGTCAAAAGGATTGTAATGCTTTCTTGGGAGGTATCTCAAAGAATTATGGAACAAACTATATTCTATCAGACAAAAGCGATTTTGTTGTTATCGAGGCTGATGAATTTGATCGTTCCTTCCACTGGCTACGCCCTTGGATGAGTGTAATTACTGCTACAGATCCAGATCATCTAGACATCTATGGCACAAAAGAGGCATACTTGGATAGTTTCCGTCATTACACAGAACTAATCCAGTCAAACGGAGCCTTGATTATTCACAAGAATTTGGAGATGAAACCACATGTTCAGAATGGTGTGAAGGTATATGAATATAGTAGAAACGAAGGAGACTTCCATGCAGAGAACATCAAAATAGAAAATGGAGAGATTACATTCGACTTCATCTCACCTATAGAAAATGTCACAGGCATAGAATTGGGTCAACCAATCCCTATAAATATAGAGAATAGTATTGCCGCAATGGCTATGGCACAGTTGAATGGCTGTACCGCAGAAGAATTGAAATACGGAATGAAGACATACTCTGGTGTGGACAGACGATTTGACTTCAAAATAAAGAACGATAAGCACGTTTTCCTTTCTGACTATGGACATCATCCAAAAGAAATTCTACAGAGTGCAAAAAGTCTTAAAGAATTATATAAAGGACGAAAGATTACAGCAATCTTCCAACCACATTTATATACAAGAACAAGAGACTTCTACAAAGACTTTGCTGATGCATTGAGCAACTTCGATGAAGTAATCCTTACAGAGATTTATCCAGCACGAGAAGAACCTATTCCAGGAGTTACATCACAAATCATTTATGATGAACTCAAAGAGGGTGTAGAAAAGAGTATCATCAAGAAAGATGATGTGCTCGATGTTGTCAAGAGTCGCGACTTCGATGTTCTTGTTGTTTTAGGAGCAGGAAACCTCGACAACTATGTTCCACAAATTGCAAAAATTCTAGAAAGCAAGGAAAAATAAATGCGTATCAATTGGAAGAAAACAATAATCATGACCTTGGATGTTGTCATTGCAGCATACCTGATATTAGCTTTCACCTCGTTTAATAAACCTGATGAAACGACTAGGAAATGCACAAAAGTCAGCATCAACATTCAAGACGAGATGACAAATGGTTTTCTGGATACAAAAGAAATCAAAAAGCGACTGGAACAAAAAAATCTTTATCCTTTGGGAAAACCTATGAGATATGTCATAGCAAGAAACATTGAAGACATGTTAAAGGAAAGCCCATTCGTTAAAACAGCAGAATGCTACAAGACCGAAGATGGACACGTATGCATAAACTTAACTCAACGAATGCCCATTGTGCGCATCAAGAACTATAAAGGAGAAGATTATTATATAGACGATCATGATGCCATCATGCCAAATACGAAATATACGAGCGATATGATTATTGCAACAGGATATATCACGAAATGGTATGCCCAACGCTATATTTCCACATTAAGCAAGACCATCATGTATGATGATTTCTGGAAAAACCAAATCGAACAAATCAACATTCTCCCAGATAAGGGAGTAGAATTGATTCCAAGAGTCGGTAACCACATCATCTATCTTGGTGCGCTCCCAGAGAGCAATCTTAAAAAAGAACGAAAACAAGAAATTGAAGATTTTGTAACTCACAAATTAGATCGGCTTAAGAAATTCTATAAATATGGATTATCACAGGCTGGATGGAACAAATATAGTTATATAAACTTAGAATTTGACAATCAAATAATTTGTAAGAAGCATAACATAGAAAATATACAGAATTGATAATCAAAATAGACGTATGCCAAAAGAATTTATTGTAGCCATAGAGCTTGGTTCATCTAAAATGACCGGAATCGCTGGTCAGAAGAATCTTGATGGTAGTATCTCGGTATTATCCATCGTTGAAGAGGACTCTACGTCTTGTATTCGCAAGGGTGTTGTCTACAACATTGAGAAAACGGGACAGTGCTTAACAAGTATCATGCAAAAGTTGAAAAACAACTTGAAACAGGATATTACACACGTTTATGTCGGTGTCGGAGGTCAATCTATTCGCAGTGTCAAGAACGTTATCGTCAAGGACTTACCTTCTGCTACACAAGTCACTCAAGAGATGGTAAACGAACTGATGGATGCAAATAGAAATATGTCGTATCCCGACTTAGAGATATTAGATGCTGCAACACAGGAATACAAACTTGATAACCAATTTCAGTTAGATCCTGTAGGTATCCAATGCACGCATTTAGAAGGTAACTTCCTCAACATCTTATGGCGCAAAAATTTCTATCGGAATTTAAATACATGTTTCGACAATGCTGGTATCGCAATAGCAGAAATGTATCTTGCCCCTTTGGCACTAGCAGACAGTACACTTACCGATGCTGAAAAAAGATCTGGATGCGTACTTATAGACCTTGGTGCGGACACGACTACCGTATCTGTGTATTATAAGAATATTCTTCGTCATCTTGCAGTAATTCCATTAGGTGGAAACAACATAACAAAAGACATTGCTTCTTTACAAATGGAAGATAGCGATGCTGAAAAAATGAAAATCAAATATGCGAGTGCATTTACCGACAATAACGAAATCGATAACACTCTCTCCTATTCTATTGATGCAGATCGACAAATCGAGAGCAGGAAGTTTATTGAGATTGTAGAAGGTAGAGTCGAGGAAATCATTGAGAATGCATGGTTCCAAGTTCCAAACGAATATGCAGACAAGCTCTTAGGCGGTATTATTCTCACAGGTGGTGGAAGCAATATGCCAAATATTGAGAAAGCATTCCGCAGCCACACTCACATAGAAAAAATTCGTATTGCAAAATTTGTAACACAGACTATCAATTCAAAAGATCCTAAAATTACAGAGCATGATGGAAAACTAAATACCATCCTCGGACTACTTGCTAAAGGTGATATGAACTGTGCTGGAGGTGAATTACACGATGACTTGTTTACACAGAGTGAGCAAAAGCCTACAACAACTGCAGATATACACCAAAAGCCAAGAGATCTCAAAGAGACAACGGGTACAGGAGTTGTCATGACTGCTGCAGAAAAACAAAAAGCAGAAGAAGAGGCAAGAAAGAAGGCTGAAAAAGAGGAAGAAATTGCAAGAGCAGAAGCTGAGAAACTCGAAATGGAAGAAGCAGCCAGAAAAAAAGAAAATAGTATTTTGAATAAATGTTGGAGACATATCAAGAAACTTGGTAAAGACATGATTTCAGAAGAATAACATTCTCCACCTCACATTTATTAATATATAAAAATTACAACTATGTCAGATATATTAGATTTCGGAGAACCTGAAAAGGAAAACAGCATCATTAAAGTTATTGGTGTTGGTGGTGGTGGTGGAAACGCTGTCAACCACATGTATCGTGAAGGAATCCATGACGTTAGCTTCGTGCTCTGTAATACCGACAATCAAGCATTAAACGATTCTCCAGTTCCCGTTCACCTTCAATTAGGTAAAGAAGGTTTAGGTGCAGGAAACAAACCTGAAAGAGCACGTCAAGCGGCAGAGGAAACCCTTGATGACATAAAAGGAATGCTCAACGACGGAACTAAAATGGCCTTTATCACTGCTGGTATGGGTGGTGGTACAGGAACAGGAGCAGCTCCTGTCATTGCAAGAGTTAGCAAAGAATTAGGCATACTAACCGTCGGTATTGTAACGATTCCTTTCCGTTTTGAAGGAGACCGCAAAATAGACCAAGCTCTAGACGGTGTTGAGGAAATGGCCAAACATGTAGATGCCCTCTTAGTTATCAACAATGAAAGGCTACGTGAGATCTATCCAGAACTATCTGTACTTAATGCTTTTGCTAAAGCAGACGACACACTAAGTATTGCTGCCAAGAGTATTGCGGAAATCATTACGACACATGGTCTCATCAACCTTGACTTTAACGACGTAAAAACAGTCTTAAAGGATGGTGGCGTAGCTATTATGAGTACCGGATATGGTGAGGGCGAAGGCAGAGTAAAGCAAGCTATAGAAGATGCATTAAACTCTCCTCTACTCAACGATAACGACATCTACAACTCTAGAAAAATACTTCTGAGTATTGCTTTCTCTAGTGAAAACGGTGGCGACAATGGTCTAATGATGGATGAGATGAACGATGTAAACGACTTCATGTCTAAATTCGGAAGTGATTTCGAAATCAAATGGGGTATCGCCATCGATCCCGAACTTGACAAGAAAGTTAAGGTAACCATCTTAGCAACAGGTTTCGGTATAGAAAATGTAGATGGTATGAATAACCACCTTGGCAAGAAACATACACAAGAAGAAGCTAATAGAATTGCAGAAGAGGAAGAGAAGGCTGCGGAAAGACAAGATCGACGCAACCGATATTATGGCAAGGACAATAGCAATACACAATACAAGAGACGTCCACACATATTCTTGTTCCGACCAGAAGACTTGGACAATGAGGATGTGATACTTGCAGTTGAAAGTACACCTACCTACAAAAGAACGCGTCAGATGCTTGATGATATCAGAAATCTGGCACAAGGCGACATCCCTGAAAATGATAAAAAAGACAAACAGGAACCTGTACAAGGTATCATCAGTTTTGCCTAAATTATAAATATAAATAATAATGGCACTTTTTGACAAAATCAACGAAGACATTAAGGCAGCAATGAAAGCCAGAGATAAAGTTCGTCTCGAAACATTGCGTAATATAAAGAAGGTATTCCTTGAGGCTAAGACAGCCCCAGGATCCGATGGAGAGTTAAGTGATGATGCTGCGCTCAAGATTATTCAGAAGTTGGCCAAACAAGGTAAGGAAACTGCCGAAACATATACCAGCAACAATCGTCAGGATCTTGCCGATGAAGAATTAGCACAGGTCAAAGTTCTAGAAGAATATCTTCCTAAACAACTTACCGAATCAGAAATTGAAGCCATCGTGAAAGAGATTATCTCAGAAACAAATGCTTCTAGTATGAAAGAAATGGGTAAAGTAATGGGAATAGCTTCCAAGAAAATGGCAGGTCAGGCCGATGGAAAAATCATCTCTGACATCGTCAAGAAGTTGTTAGCTTAAACAAAAAGCTCCTTCAATACCGGGAAAGACTTAAGTTCCGGGAAACAAGGAATATGTAAGCGATAAAAGAACAAAATTGCCTCTGCACATTTGTTTCGTTCTATTCGAGACATTTTGCAGAGGTACATTGTTTCATAAGACATCCTCATTAAAAGCATTAACATCTTAGAATCCTCTGTATTAAGGTAATCTACATGCAATGGAACATACTGTACAAACTGACCTTCACGTAGATCAAAAACATATCCTTCCCGATAATCATCAAGATTAGGATAAAAACCCAAGAACTTAGAAAGATGAGCCATAAAAATCAGATGAAAGTTAGCAAATGTATCATTCGTCTCATCCAACCATAATATACTATTTAATATAAATAAGAATAAAGATGGATTATTCTGCTCGTTCCGAGTGCTGTAAAGCAAGAACTCGGCAATAAACAAAGATAGCGACAACTTAAAAGGATCAAAAGGTATTCCTAAGAAAGGAATTGCAATTCTAACATCCTTAAAACGCTGAAGATTTTGCTGAACCCTATAATCAAACTCTATATCCAAGATAGAAAGAGGCTGAAAAAACTGCTTTTTAATCTTAGCCTTGGAAGAAGAAGGAATACGACAAATGAAAGACAATCTACCCATCTTTTCCGTGAACAGATCAACAATCATTTGATTATCACCAAACTTCAAAGAATGCAAAACTATGGCCCTAGATTTTGTCAACATATCCGCAAAGATACAAAAAAAAAGCAGTTTACAGAAAATTTTTCAAAGAAAATTTGCAGGATTAAAATAAATGTTGTAACTTTGCACCCGCAAAAAGACCTCAAGGTCCCTTCGTCTATCGGTTAGGACGAGAGATTTTCATTCTCTAAAGAGCAGTTCGACTCTGCTAGGGACTACAAGAAAATAAAAAATAAGAAATAAAGATGGCAAATCATTCATCAAACATTAAGAGAATCCGTCAGGACAAGAAGAAGGCTTTGCACAACAAATATTATGCAAAGACTATGCGTAATGCTGTTCGTAAGCTTCGCGCAACAACTGACAAGGATGAAGCTGTTAAGCTATACCCTACAGTTCAGAAGCTTTTGGATAAGTTGGCAAAGACCAACATCATTCACAGCAACAAAGCTGCTAACTTGAAGTCAAGTTTAGCTCTACATATCAACAAACTCGGCTAACAAGTCGAATTATTGTAGATAAAATAAGGCTGAAATTCAATATGAATTTCAGCCTTATTTTTTTTACATTTTTAGTATCTAAATATTTTAATATTTCGCTCTTTTTTAGTATCTTTGCACGAAACAATACTAATCAATACAAATGGCAGAAAATCAAAATAACGAGAACAGTTACTCAGCCAGTAATATCCAAGTTCTCGAGGGACTTGAAGCTGTACGCAAACGTCCTGCGATGTATATTGGTGACATCTCAGAGAAGGGTCTACACCATCTTATCAATGAAACTGTAGATAACTCTATCGATGAGGCCATGGCAGGATATTGTAAGAACGTTGAGATTACTCTTAACGAGGATGGTTCTGTAACTGTCGAGGATGACGGTCGCGGTATTCCTGTTGATGAGCATAAAAAACTACATAAATCAGCACTTGAAGTTGTAATGACCGTATTACACGCAGGTGGTAAATTTGACAAAGGTTCATATAAAGTTTCTGGTGGTCTTCATGGTGTAGGTGTAAGTTGTGTAAATGCCCTTTCTACCCACATGAAGTCACAAGTATTCCGTGACGGAAAGATTTACCAGCAGGAATACGAAAAGGGAAAACCACTCTACCCAGTAAAGGTTGTAGGAACGACCGAAAAGCGCGGTACACGCCAACAATTCTGGCCAGACGGAACGATTTTCACAACTACGACATATAAATGGGACATTGTAGCAAGCCGAATGAGAGAACTTGCATATCTTAATGCAGGTATACGAATCACGCTTACCGACATGCGTCCCGACCCAGAAACAGGGAAGACTCGTCAAGAAGTATTCCATGCAAAAGACGGTTTGAAGGAATTCGTTCGTTATGTAGATCGCCATCGCACCCATCTTTTCGATGATGTTATCTATTTAAAGACCGAAAAGCAAGGAGTTCCTATCGAAGTCGCTGTAATGTATAATACAGACTATAGCGAGAACATACATTCATACGTAAACAATATCAACACCATCGAAGGCGGTACCCACCTTACGGGATTCCGTGCAGCCTTAACTCGTGTGTTGAAAAACTATGCAGACAACGATCCTGCTATTTCAAAGCAGATTGAGAAAGCAAAAATTGAGGTTGCCGGTGAAGACTTCCGTGAGGGACTTACCGCAGTAATATCAATAAAAGTTGCTGAGCCACAATTCGAAGGTCAGACCAAAACCAAACTTGGTAACAGCGAAGTAGCCGGTGCCGTACAGCAAGCAGTTGGTGAAGCCCTTTCTGATTATTTGGAAGAACACCCATCTGAGGCTAAAAAGATTTGTGAAAAGGTTATTCTTGCAGCAACAGCACGTATTGCAGCACGCAAAGCAAGAGAAAGCGTACAGCGCAAGAGCGTTATGAGTGGTGGCGGACTTCCTGGCAAACTAGCAGACTGCTCTAACAAAGATCCAAAGGATTGCGAAATCTTCCTTGTCGAGGGTGATTCTGCAGGTGGATCAGCAAAGCAAGGCCGTGACAGATACACTCAAGCCATTCTTCCACTCCGTGGTAAAATCTTGAACGTAGAGAAAGTACAGTGGCATAGAGTTTTCGAGGCAGAGTCTGTCATGAATATCATCCAAAGTATTGGTGTACGTTTCGGAGTTGAAGGAGAAGACGACCGCGAAGCAAATATCGACAAACTGAGATACGACAAGATCATCATCATGACCGATGCCGATGTCGATGGTTCCCACATCGACACACTGATAATGACACTTTTCTATCGCTTCATGCCAAAGGTCATCGAAGAAGGTCATCTATATATCGCTACTCCACCACTCTACAAATGCTCTTTCAAGAACAAAGTGAGTGAGTACTGCTATACCGAACAACAACGTCAAGCCTTCCTAGACAAATATGGCGAAGGAGTTGAAGACAAGAATATTCACACACAGCGCTACAAAGGTTTGGGTGAGATGAATCCAGAACAACTTTGGGAAACAACAATGGACCCTAAGACGCGTCTACTCAAACAAGTTACAATAGAGAACGCAGCCGATGCAGATGAAATTTTCTCTATGCTTATGGGAGATGACGTAGAACCACGTCGCGAATTCATTGAGCAGAATGCAACTTATGCAAACATCGATGCATAATAAAAAAATATCAATTGGGGCGGGCTTATTTCTTATATGTCCGCCCCAATTTCATTAAATCAGAACACCTCATTCATGAGAATATCTACCATTATCATATTCTTATTCTATCTCATTAACATACACGCAACTGAGTTTGGAACTCATTGGATGTGCTATCCAGAACCTGATGATAGTTCTCAAATATGGTTTAGACAAACTTTTCATAGCAATCAAAAGCCAAAGATCGGAAAGATAGCATTAGCCTCAACAGGAAGATGTCAGCTCTATGTCAATGGAAGACGAGTAGGTAGAGAAGTTTATACCAGCAACATAGAAAATGATTCAATGTGTATCATAGAAAGGAACTACGATATAACGAACGTATTACGTAAAGACTCCAACACTATCGCCATTTGGTATTCACCAGGAACAAAAAGCAACACAGACAAACAGATTTCCCTCTACTATTATGGCATCGATGCCAAAGGAAACAGATTCTCCCACCCACTAAACGAAAACTGGTATTGTAGAATATCTCCGGGAATAACAGGAAAGAACAACTCAGAGTCTTATCGATCCATAGGATATTTTCCAAGATGGAAATATAACACTGTAAACCTGCTAGGATGGGAGCACCCTATAGAATCCTCAGACAACACATTATATACTCTTAGAAGCAAAATAACGCCCATTACAAAGCAAGAGATTACACATATATACTATCCAGAACAAATATGTAAAGAAGAGAATCAATACAGATGTCACTTTACCAAGCCCTTTTCAGGCTGGATAAGATTAACCATACGTGATGCAAAAGTAGGACAAATTGTCAACATAGGCAACTATACATATATCTGTAATGGAAGTATGGACGAGCAAGCCTGTAGAAGATTCACCAAAGAATATCAACAGGATGTCATCATCAGTGGAGATGAAAGATTCAAAAAACTATCCATACAGAATATAGAAGGACTTGAGATAGAAGAACAAACAGAGGACTTTTTCACATATTAACTGTTCGCTTCTCCGTAATATAAAAAGAAATATATATCTTTGTCGCCAAAAGAGGAAAATATGATCAAACATAACCTAGAAGAAATCACCATTAAATCAGCCAAGGGACTATATCCAGAAGGAGACTATATCAATGACGACCTTCTGCTTTTTAATGAAGTAGCAGACGTACCCCTACCAAGCGAGCCAAGAAAAATGAGTTGCTTGCTTATGGCATTATGTATAAACGGAACCGCCCAATACACTGTGGACACGGTAGAGCACAAAGTTAACGCAGGCGACCTCATCATCATCAGCGAAGGACAAGTTATTGATGACTTCATGCTAAGTGATGATTGCAGAGGCATTGCCATCATGGTTTCCTATGACTTTTTCAGAGAAGTGATCGCCGGAATCCATGAACTATCCTCATTATTTATATTCTCACGCAATCATCCCGTATGCAACCTATTAAAAGAAGAAGTTTCCAACATTGTAAACTACTTCAAACTTATCAAATCAAAGGTACAGGAAGTTGATCATCATTTCAGAAAAGACGTTGTCAGAATGTTACTTTCCACCATGATCTACGATGTGAGCAATGCAATATATAGAATTCAGAATACAAGCACCCAACGTAGAACAAGGGCCGAATCTATATTTACAGAATTCATTAAACTTGTAGAAAACAACTTCAGAAACGAGAGACGTGTCGGCTGGTACAGTCAACAACTATGCATCACCCCTAAATACCTCTCAGAAACCATCAAAGCAGTCAGTCATCGCACCCCAAACGAATGGATAGACAACTATGTAACCTTAGAAATCAGAATTCTACTAAAGAATTCCTCCAAGAGCATTAAGGAAATTGCACAAGATCTACATTTCCCAAATCAAAGTTTTCTAGGGAAATACTTCAAGGAACACGTAGGAATGTCACCGTCCAAATACAGGTCACTCCAATAATCAGATCAAGCCCTGCTCCTTCAATTCATCAGCGACCCCACAGAGTTCATCATACCACTCCTTACCGAAACGTCTGATCAGAGGATCCTTAAGGAACTTATAAAGAGGAAGGCCAAGCTCTTTACCTTTTATTCGTGCCGTTTTACAAACACCCCACTTATTATAATTGATACCATACAGATTATTACCGAAACTCTTTACACGAATAGGATAAAGAGCACAAGAAATAGGTTTAGGCCATTTAGTCTTACCATTTCGATAAGCGCGATCAAGCGCACAAAGACAAATACCATTCTCGTAACAAGTAAACACACAATCTTTACCGTTTACAATACTACTAACCAGATCACCTTCCCTATCGGTATAAGCAACCCCTTGTTTATCTATCACAGCCTGTGCAGAAGCACTTAAATCTTCCCAAACCGTATCGAGTACATTTTCCATCTCACCAATTTCATCCAGCGTCACAGGAGCACCAGCATCACCTTCCACGCAACACTGTCCCTTACACAACTCCAGATCACAACAAAATTTCTCAGTAAAGACATCAGGTGAAACCAAAACATTTCCCACCTGAAGAATATGTAACTCGTTAGAACTCATTTTTTACCAATTAATAGGTTTGATACCATTGTCTTGAAGATAATCATTACAACGAGAAAAATGATGATTACCAAACCATCCCCCTCTATTTGCAGATAAAGGAGAAGGATGAACAGACTCCAAGACCAAATGCTTCGTCTGGTCAATCAAATACTTTTTTCCTCGTGCATAGCCACCCCAAAGCATGAAGACCAGATGTTCTCTGCAATCACTCAATGCCTTAATAGCAGCATCCGTAAAAGTTGTCCACCCCAATTTCTGATGACTGTTGGCGACATGTGCCCTTACGGTCAATGTAGCATTCAGCAGCAACACGCCCTGTTCTGCCCAATGCGTAAGATCTCCACTAGGAGAAACAGGAATTCCCAAGTCCTGTTCTATTTCCTTATAGATATTAACAAGCGAAGGAGGAATCTGAACCCCCTCAGGAACAGAGAAGCTCAATCCCATAGCCTGTCCCGGCTCATGATAAGGATCCTGTCCGATGATAACCACCTTCACTTGTTCAAAGGGGCAAAGATTGAAAGCATTGAAGATGAGCCGTCCCGGAGGATAACAAGGATAATGCTTATATTCCTCACGTACAGCAGAAGTAAGAGCAGAAAAATAAGGCTTTTCAAACTCCCCCTTCAAATGTTCATTCCAACTACCTTCAATCTTTACGTTCATATTACTTATTATCAGAGATAAGATTTTCACCAGTCATATCAGCAGGCTGCTCAAGACCCATAATATGGAGAATTGAAGGAGCGACATCAGCAAGACGACCATCCTTAACAGTAGCTGAATTATTATCTGTTACATAAATGAAAGGAACAGGGTTCAAAGAATGAGCCGTATTAGGAGTTCCATCTTCATTGATTGCATTATCTGCATTACCATGATCGGCGATGATGATAGCCTCATAGTCATTAGCCTTAGCAGCCTCGATAACCTCTTTCACACAATTATCAACAGCCCAAACAGCTTTAGCGATGGCATTATAGATACCGGTATGACCTACCATATCACCATTTGCGAAGTTTACAACGATAAAATCATACTTATCCTCATTGATAGCAGCAACGAGTTTATCTTTTACCTCAAAGGCACTCATCTCAGGTTTCAAGTCATAAGTAGCAACCTTTGGAGAAGGAACCAAGATACGATCCTCACCTTCATAAGGAGCCTCACGACCACCATTGAAGAAGAATGTCACGTGAGCATACTTTTCAGTTTCGGCAGTATGCAACTGCTTTTTGCCCAACTTAGAAAGATATTCGCCCAAAGTATCCTGTACATTTTCCTTAGGGAAGAGGACATGAACATTCTTAAAGTTAGGATCATAAGGAGTCATACAATAGTACTTCAAATCCTTAACCGTATTCATACCTTCCTCTGGCATATCCTGCTGAGTAAGAACCTGAGTAATCTCCTTAGCACGGTCGTTACGATAATTGATGAAGATAACAACGTCACCCTCTTCGATAGTACCGTTTACCTTACTGTTATTGATAGCCTTAACGAACTCATCTGTTACACCTTCATCATAGCTTTCCTGCATGGCCTTAACCATATCCTCAGCCTGCTTACCCTCGCCCCTAACGAGCAAATCATAAGCTTCTTTTACACGATTCCATCGCTTATCACGATCCATTGCATAGAAACGACCGATGATACTAGCGATATGAGCACCATTCTTATCGCAGCACTGTTGAACTTCCTCAATAAAGCCCTTACCGCTCTTAGGGTCAGTATCACGACCATCCATGAAACAGTGTACATAAACATCCTTGAGATTGTATTCCTTACCAATCTCAATCATCTTGAACAAATGATTCAAAGAAGAATGCACGCCACCAGTAGAGGTAAGACCCATCAAGTGAAGCTTCTTGCCAGTCTTCTGAGCATAGCTATATGCATCGATAACCTGCTGATTCTTTAGAATATCACCACTTTCACAAGCCTTGTTAATCTTAACAAGATCCTGATAAACAATACGGCCAGCACCAATATTCAGGTGACCTACCTCAGAGTTTCCCATCTGACCTGCAGGAAGACCAACATCTTCACCAGAGGTCTGAAGTTTTGAATGTGCAGAAACTGCTGTTAAATAATCGAGGTAAGGAGTTGGTGTATTATAGATTACATCACCTTTACCATGCTTACCGATTCCCCATCCATCGAGAATCATCAATAAAGCTTTCTTTGCCATAACTTAAATATACCTATTTAATAAATATTTCTTTAGTCTGCAAAGATACTGTAATTACGCGAAATGACAAAGAAAAAAACAAAACGATTTTAGCTTTTAGATTATTTATTGTATATTTGCAACGAAATAAACAACAAAATTATCCTATCAAATGAAACACAGTAAACTTAGTCTTACCTTAGCTGTAGGACTTTTATCAACTACAATGATGGCACAAAAAGCACCACAACTAAACAAGAAAAATATCGAGGAGGTCATCGCCGCGATGACCTTAGAGGAGAAGGCACAACTTCTCGTGGGTGTTGGGCATCAAGACTTCGTAGGTTCCGGAGCTATGCTCGGACAACATTCACGCCTTGTTGCCGGTGCTGCCGGACAGACAGCAGAAATTTCACGCCTCGGTATCCCTGCGACAGTCGTTGCAGATGGTCCTGCAGGTGTCCACATAAATCCTACCCGACCTGGAACAAATCAAACTTTCTACGCAACAGGTTTTCCTATCGGTACATGTTTGGCTTCTACCTGGAATACCGATTTAGTATATCATGTAGGAAAAGCCATTGGAAACGAGACTTTGGAATATGGCATCGACGTTATCTTAGGCCCTGGTATGAACTTACACCGCAGTCCACTCTGTGGTCGCAACTTCGAATATTATAGTGAAGACCCTATTGTCACAGGTCTCATTGGCTCTGCCATGGTAAAAGGTATCCAGAGTCAGGGCGTTGGAGTTAGTGCAAAACACTTTGCAGCCAACTCACAAGAAAGCGACCGTACCCGTGTCGACGAGCGCATCTCTCAGCGCGCACTCCGCGAATTATATCTCAAAGGATTCGAAATCATGGTTCGCGACAGCAAGCCTTGGACATTGATGTCATCTTACAACAAGATCAATGGCACATATACTCAAGGCAGCAAAGACCTGCTCACTAACATTCTTCGTAAAGACTGGGGATTCAAAGGTATCGTTATGACCGACTGGATCGGTGAGCGTGCCGACCTTCCTGTAGAGACAGAAGTAGAAGCTGGCAACGACCTTATGATGCCGGGGTATGCAGATCAGGCAAAACACATTGTAGAGGCAGTTAAGGCAGGACGCCTTGACATCAAGGATGTCGATCGCAACATCAAGAATATGCTTGAGTACATTCTCAAGACACCTCGTTACAAGAAATACAAATACACCAACCAACCAGACCTGAAGGCACACGCACAGATCACGCGTCAAGCCTCAACAGAAGGCATGGTTCTTCTAAAGAACGACAACAACATCCTTCCTGTCAAGAACATGAAGAAAGTTGCCCTATTCGGTGTCAACTCATACGATTTCCTTAGTGGTGGTCTTGGTTCCGGTTGCGTCAACGTTCCTTATGTTGTCGATATGGTTCATGGACTCCAAAATGCAGGTATAGCAACAACCAAACAGCTCACCGAGATTTACGAGAACTATGTAAAATATGCCAAGGCCAAGTTAAAGGCAGACAAGAATCCGGAGATGTGGTTCCTAGATCAAGGACAGCCAAAGCTCGATGAAATCGAGATTACCAAGCGTTGTGTAGAGCACGAAGTCGGTGATGCAGACGCAGCCATCATCACAATTGCTCGTCAGGCAGGTGAAGGAATGGACCGTTCCATCGAGGGAGAATTCAACCTTACAGATCATGAGAAAGCCATGATTTCTCGTGTCAGCGATGTATTCCATGCCAACAACAAACCAGTTATTGTCATCATCAACTCAGGAAGTGTCATGGAGACAGCCTCTTGGCGTGATCGTGTTGATGCCATCCTCGTTGCATGGCAGCCAGGAGAAGAAGGTGGTAATAGTGTAGCCGATGTTCTTACCGGTAAGGCAAACCCTTCAGGTCACCTCACCAGCACATGGCCTATCAGCGCTGCAGATGTTCCTTCTACCAAGAACTTCCCACAAGAGCCTGCTTACTACAACCTCTCCGACAAGCTCTATAGCAACAATATGAAAGGTGTCAACTACACAAACCACGAAGAAGACATCTACGTAGGCTATCGTTATTTCGACACTTTCAACAAGAAGGTGGCCTATCCATTTGGTTACGGACTTAGTTTCACCACCTTCGAATTCGGTAAGCCTTCTGTTTCTCTGAATGGTGACAATATTACAGTTACAGTTTCTGTCAAGAACACAGGAAAGGTAGCTGGTAAACAAGTTGCTCAGGTTTACGTAAAGGCTCCTAAGGGCGCTTATGAGAAGCCAGCTTGCGAGTTGAAGGCCTTTGCCAAGACCAAGAATCTAAAACCTGGTCAGAGCGAAACTTTGAAGATGGTCATCGCTAAGCGCGACTTGGCAAGTTTCGACGAAGCCAACAGTCAGTGGAAAGTTGATGCCGGTAAATACGAATTCTGTGTTGGTGACAACGTAGAAAGCATCAAGGGCACAGCCAGTCTGAACCTCTCAGAGTATACCGAGAAGACAACCAACTCACTTCCTTTGAATACAAAGATGAATTTACTTCACCAGTAAGAAGATTCTGATTGAAGAGATAAAAAGCAAAAGAGGATTTAGCAAATTGCTAAATCCTCTTTTTTTATATCATCTATACACTATCCACGGAGGATAGAAGATTACTCACTCTTCATGGTGATGATCTTACCGTTCTCATCATATTCCAGAGGCATAACCTTTAATGATCTAAGCCATGTCGTATCATTAGAAGGAACACAGTCATGGTGGAACAAATACCACTTGCCACCAACCTCAGCGATACTATGATGTGTAGTCCAACCAACAACAGGCTCCAAGATGACACCCTGATAAGTGAAAGGACCATAAGGATTATCACCTATCGCATAGCAAAGCAAATGACTATCACCGGTAGAATAGCTGAAATAATACTTACCATTATACTTATGCATCCAACTAGCCTCAAAGAAGCGATGAGGATCATCTGCAGGCAAAGGTTTACCATTCTCATCAAGGATAACCACACCCTTAGGCATCTCAGCAAACTGTTGAACATCATCCGTCAACTTAGCGACACGAGAAGGTAACGGATCTTCTTTACCTTCAGGCAAATGTTCACATTTCAAGGCCTTATTATCCTTATACCACTGCAACTGTCCACCCCAGATACCACCGAAGTAAACATAGATGCTACCATCATCATCCTTGAAGACACAAGGGTCAATACTATATGAGCCACGGATAGGATCCGGATTAGCGATGAAAGGACCCTCCGGTTTATCAGCGACTGCCACACCGAGATGGAACACACCATTATAATCCTTTGCAGAGAAGATCAGATAATACTTACCGTCTTTCTCAACGACATCATTATCCCACATCTGTTTTTCAGCCCATGCCACATTCTCCACATCGAGAATCTTACCACAGTCCTTTACCTCAGCAGTCATAGGATCTCCGTCAATGCAAAGCACATGATAGTCTTTCATCTGGAAATGACCACCATCATCATCAAAACACTCACCACTATCCCAGTCATGAGAAGGATAGATGTACAGTTTACCATTAAACACATTAGCAGAAGGATCTGCCATGTAATCTTCTGGAAATAAATATCTTGCTTTCATCATTCAAATAATTTAATAATATCCTTAACAACAGGTTTCACCTGATAATTTCTATCGATAAGTAAGCCATAGTTGGTGCGACCCGGGATAGGCCAATCGTTCAACCAACTCGTGCCATCGTCCACACCCCATATCGTTACACGTTCAATATCCTTAGCATACTTCTTATAGATCTTGAAGAATGCGAGATAGCGCTCATTGAACTGCTTCTGAGCAGCCTTTGTAAGCCCTTTCTTATAAGGATCCATCTTCTTCATATAATTTGCATGCTGACTGATTTCAGCACCCCCGAAGTTCTGAGGATTAGGAAGCATATTCAGGTCAAGTTCCGTGAACTGAACCTTCACACCCTCTTTAGCCAAAGCCTTGATAGAATTTTCATAGTCGGTCAGATCAGGATAGTCCAAGCCATTATGACTTTGCATACCCACAGCATCAATTCTGCATCCCTTAGCCTTCAACTCGCGTACCAGTTTACACACAGCATCACGCTTCTCCGGTTTCGACATCGAATAATCATTATAATAGAGTTCCGCATCAGGGTCAGCAGCATGAGCAAACTTAAAAGCCAACTCAAAATAATCAGGGCCGATGATTTTATAATAAGGAGTCTCACGATAAGTACCATCATCGTTGAAGGCCTCGTTGATGACATCCCAGCCCTTGATACGGCCCTTATATCTTCCCACGACCTCAGTGATATGATGATACATACGATCGATCAAGACCTCACGGCTAACCGTTTTGCCCTCTTTATCGACAAACATCCACTTTGGAGCCTGAGAGTGCCACACCAGACAATGTCCTATAACAGTCAGTCCATTCTCCTCACCGAATTTAACGGTTTGATCGGCATCTTTCCAGTCATAAACATTCTCCTCCGGATGAATTTCCTCACCTTTCATACAGTTTTCGGCAACGATAGAATTAAAATTCTTCTTCACCACTTCCGCAGCCTTTGCGTCACGATTCCAAACAGTATTCACGTTTACCGCAGCGCCAATAAGGAAATACTTACCGAGTACATCTTTCATTGTTGGCTGACTTTTCTGAGCCACACCTGCCACAGGAACAAGCATCAGAGAAGCCAGCGCGATGGATAGAATTCTTTTATTCATTTAAACTATATATGTTTATTAATTATTTACGATTCTCGATTTCCTGATTCATCTTATTGATCACCTCGTCTGTAAGTGGATACTTATATATAAGATAGCCCACAACAACAAGGAGGATAGCAGGGATAACACATGTAAACCACAAGATAGCCTCCTGCGAAGTAGCAGAATAATCTGCCAACTTAGGATAATAAGCATTCACAGGTGCACTGATGAACGAAGCAAGGAAAACCACCACAAAGATACAAAGCATCAACTGAAGACACTTGTTAGCCTTAAATTCCTGGAACATCTCACCATAAGAAACAGGTTTTTTCGGTGTTGTAGCGATTCTTTCTTTACAACCATTAAAGCAAAGTAACAAGAGGACAAAACCGATAATTGCAAAACAGCAAGTAACGACAAACCACGCATTAGGGTCTGTTTGCAAAGCTGATTGTTCGTTTGCCAAATCGAATCCTACCAATCCCATTGCCAATGGAGTAATCCAACCAGCGATAGAGAAACCAGCCTTGAAGGCAACACCGGCGAGCGCATTAACCGTTGCAGCCGGTCTGTTTCCGGTACGATATTCTGCTTCCGTGATAACCTCCGGAACAAGAGCCCACATCAAAGATCCGACGAGCAGACCCACACCAGTCATCACCTTAGCTGTTTGAACCAAAGTATTACAACTTGCGACATCAGAAACCTTTGGAATGGTATACAAGATCACAAAGCCCAAGAAACCTATAGAAAGAAGCAAATAATACAGTCCCTTCTTTCCGAACACTCTTTTCAAGAATGGCAAAGATGGCAAGATGACAAAGGCTGGAATAGTACCGATAGCCATAAACAAAGCCTGATTCCAATCTATGACAGCCTGAGCAACGATAGCAAGTCCGATAGGGAAACCAGCCTGAACGGTGATCTGACCGATATTGGCACATACCATACGAGTGGAAGTAAGTTTAAGAACCTCATCATTATCACGAGTCATACTTGCCATGATAGAACCATAAGGAATGTTTACGACAGAATAGATCATACTCAGCACCGTATAACTAACTGTTGCATAAACAATCTTCATCGACATAGACCAACATGCCACCTGAGGAAGCATCAGCAAACAAGCAGCAGCGGTAAGAGGGATACCACCGTAGAGAAGATAAGCACGATACTTACCTAATTTAGGGTTACGATTATCAATATATCGTCCGACAATTGGACTCCAGAAACAGTCAAGAAGTCGTACAGCAAGAATGAGTCCACCAACGAAAGCCGGGTTAATCTTCAATACCGTTGTAAGATATAGCATCAAGAAGCATGCTACCGTCTGGAAGATCAAATTCTGTGCAAGGTCACCAGACCCATAACCTATTCTCTGTATCCAATTTAATTTATAGAATCCCTTAGATTCATTCATTTCATTTGTTTCCATAATATTTGTCATTATTATTTTTCAAAGTATTTTGCTGCAAATTTTCCCATTTCATCGTATCCTTTCGGATTCAGGTGCAACCAGTCATCAGAATATTCAGCTTTGAGTTTCTGTTCATCCTGAGGGTCACGAGCCATCTTATCGAAGTCGATAACCTCATCAAAGTTGCCCGGTGTTCTAATCCACGCATTTACCGTCTGACGAATAGCCTCATGGAAGAAAGAAAACCAGCCATTACCCTTTGTCGGAGTAATCGTACCACCATACACCTTCATACCATGAGCACGAGCTTTTGCTATCAGCACCTTATAACAAGCAATCATCGTATCAGCCACATGCTCATAATTTCCATTGCTGATACCGATATCATTGGTACCTTCGAAGATAATCAACTTCTTCACACCCTTCTGACCGAGGATATCACGATCAAAGCGCTTCATTGCCGGTTCACTAAGGCCATACTGTACCACACAGTTTCCACCGATACCCAAGTTTAGCACTCCTACCTCACCTTTCAGGGCAAGAGCCATACGGTCAGGCCAACGGTTCTGCAGATTAGTCGTACTTCCACGACCATCCGTAATCGAGTTACCCAAGATAGCGATAGCCTCAGCTTTAGATCTCACATTGATTTGAGCGATATTATACCAATGGTCGAGTTTTTCGAAAGCCTGAAACTTCATTCCCGGTTTCACAGCGCCCTGTGCAATATACGAAGTAGTACGCGAACCACGATGTGCGGTAGCGTTTGTTGGCACCTGTTTTCCATAATTGATGGTAATTGTCAATCGCTGAAGAGGCTTTAGATTATATTTCAGTTCATCACAATACACAATACCGCCGGCAGGAATAACAACCGACTTCTTACCATTGAATCTTAAATACGCAGCCGACTTCACATCAATATCACAGCTATCTTTACTATCAGCGATATAAACAGACTTGATTTCTACCGGTTGCTTACTAAACTGATTTGAGAACTGCAACTGCAGATTCTTTCCACCTAAAGAAACCTGAACGATCTCACGCAAAGAAGTATTCGCAAGATTCGTCTTTTGTGGCAGATCCGACTTACCTGCAAACTCAGCAGCAGTAGCGAAAGTTCCTACCCAAGGAAGATTTTTCTGAGCCGATACCGGCAAGGCCATCAAGGCCATAACTAAAAAAGAATATAAACTTTTCATGATTAATAGGTATTTGCTGCAAATTTACGAATATCCATGAAGAAAATTCATTTCTTACGTAACCTATACTTTTCTATTTGTTTCATTTAGGCATTTTTTTTCATTCTATATTAGGTTTAAAATGAAACAAATGGTAATTTTGCAGAAAAACAAATATAACTATGAACTATCTTAAACCTTATGTATTAACTCTTCTGCTGATATTATGCCTGCCTATAGCAGCAAATGCCTGCGAAACATTTGTCAACTTCGAGAAAGGAGACCTCCTTCTCAACGAGAAGCAGCACATCAGCATTCATTTATCTTCCCAAGAACCGAAAGGTGTTGACATTGCAGCACGCAACCTATGTACAGATATTAATAAGGTGTGCGGAGCAAACGTATCCATCACCGACAACACCGACGCGAAGATTATCATCGGAACCATCGGTCATTCTACAATTATCGACCGTTTCATCGATAAGAAACTATTAAAAGGCAAGCGCGAGAAGTTTATCATCAAGACACAAGGCGACAAACTTTTGATTGCCGGAAGCGACCGCCGAGGAACCATCTATGGCATCTACGAACTCAGTCGACAGATTGGCGTATCACCATGGTACTACTGGGCAGACGTCCCTGTAAAGAAGCATCAGCACATATATATAAAGAAAGGTGTATATACCGATGGTGAACCCGTCGTCAGATACCGAGGTCTCTTCCTCAACGATGAAGCCCCTTGTCTCACAACATGGATTGCCAACACCTTCAAGACCCCATACGCCGGTCATGAATTCTATGCCAAGGTCTTCGAATTGATTCTCCGTCTGAAAGGCAACTTCATGTGGCCTGCCATGTGGGGATATGCCTTCTATGCCGATGATCCCGAAAACCACAAAACGGCCGATGAAATGGGAATAATCATGGGGACATCCCATCATGAACCTATGGCCAGGAACCATCAGGAATGGGCACGTTCCCGTGGCAAGAACGGAGCTTGGAACTATCAAACGAACCAGAAAGTCCTTGATAAGTTCTTCCGCGAAGGTATCAAACGCGTAAAGGGTGGCGAAGATGTCATCACCATAGGAATGCGAGGCGACGGCGACGAAGCCATGAGTGCCGAAGCCGACACAAAACTCCTCGAAAGAATCGTCGACAACCAACGTAAGATCATTGCCGATGTCACCGGGCATCCAGCCAAAAAGACACCACAAGTATGGGCATTATATAAAGAAGTCCTCGACTACTACGACAAAGGAATGCGCGTCCCTGACGATGTAACCATCATGCTATGCGATGACAACTGGGGCAACATCCGTCGCGTGCCGACACCCAAGGAGCGCCGACACCCAGGTGGATGGGGACTCTATTACCATGTCGATTACGTAGGAGCGCCACGCAACTCTAAATGGCTCAACGTCACACCTACTCAAAACATGTGGGAACAACTGTCTCTCGCCTATCAATATGGACTCGACAGAGTCTGGATACTCAATGTCGGCGACCTCAAACCTATGGAATATCCTATCGACTTATTCATGGATATGGCATGGAATCCTACCAGATATAACGCATCTTCCTTATTGAATCATACCTTAGACTTCTGTACGAGAGCGTTCGGTGCTGATCAGGCTCAAGAGGCTGCACGCATCCTCAACCTTCAAGGAAAATATTCCGGTAGAATCACCGCCGAGATGCTCGACAGCAAGACCTACAACCTTCATTCCGGCGAATGGGAAAAAGTTGCCGATGACTATATGCGTCTGGAGACGGAAGCCCTACGACAGTTTATTACCCTTCAACCAGAATACCGTGATGCCTATCGCGAACTCATCCTTTTCCCGGTACAAGCCGTATCCAACATTTATCAGATGTACTACGCCCAGGCCATGAACCACGACCTCTATCGACAGGGCAATCCGGAATGTAACGAATGGGCCGACCGCGTACAGGAAACCTTCAAGCGAGACAGTCTACTCTGTCGTGAATACAACAAGAATATAGCCAACGGCAAATGGGACGGGATGATGATTCAGAAACACATCGGATACAAGAATTGGAACGATGACTTCCCTCACGACATGCTTCCGAAGACCTTCCGTATCGAGCACAACCAATCCGGAGATTTCAGTTTCTGCGATTCCGCAAAATACGTTGTCATGGAGGCCGAACATTTCCATCACGCACAGCATGCCGCCAAGGCCACATGGACAGTTATCCCTTTCATGGGTAGAACGCTCAGCGGCATATCCCTGCAACCTTACACGGAATCTACCAAGGGAGCATCCCTGACCTATCAGTTCAAGATGAGCGATGAAAACGTGGAAAATGTAGACATCCATATCATCACAAAGTCAACACTCGACTTCCTCAACAAGGGCGGTCTACTCTTCACCTTACAACTAGACGATCAGAAGCCGGTCGTAGTAAACATGAACGGCAATCTGAACGAGCAACCGGAAAACATCTACAGCATCTATTATCCTACCATAGCGCGCAGAGTGATAGAAAGTAAGGTGCGCATTCCATGGCAGCATCGCGACGATTATCACACCCTGACCCTACAGCCTCTCGACCCGGGAATTGTATTCGAGAAGATCGTTGTCAACGGCCACGGATATCAACCACAATATCTGTTCGGAACAGAAACTCCACACACTATCAAGTGAAAAAACTTGCATGTTAGCAATAAAGTTGCTATTTTTGCACAACCATGAAGAAAGTACAAAAATCATTTAAAAAGAAATTATTAACATCTATATGTCTACTATTGACCCTCCTCACCTGGGCCGATAACGGACACCTCTATACCTCCGACAAACTCCCCAGTAGTTTGATCAACTGCATCATCCAAGACCATTACGGATATATTTGGATAGGAACAGAATACGGGTTGAGTCGTTTCGACGGTTATCGGTTCACCAACTACCTGCACGACGAGAAAGACAACACAACGATTACCGACAACACCATTTCATCCTTATATGTGGATAAATACGGTAAGTTGTGGATAGGAAGTTCCAAGGGATTCATGCGATATGACTATCACAAGAATCACTTCATCCGTTATTCCTTCCCGGAAGGACGCCATCCTCGAGTCTTTACCATTCGTGAAGACCACAAAGGCAACCTACTCATCGGAACCGCAGGCTACGGACTCTATGCCATCCCGAGCGGACAAGATAAGATCGTATTCCAGAAAGAGTTCGGTCGACGCCTGTCCAACGACTATTTCAACCATATTTTCGAGGACAGTCACGGATATCTCTGGCAGAGTAGTCACCTGTCAACCTTTACGAGATACGACATTCGCGGCGAGCACCCGAAGGGCAAAACCTTTACATCCCCTTACGGAGCTCCAGTAGCCTTCTTCCAGTCACAGCCTAACCAACTGCTCATCGTCTGTATGTTCGGCATCATCACCTACGAGTACCCTTCGGGATGCCTTCGGGATGCCGGTTACAATTACGACCCATACAGTAAAGACATCACTATCAACAGCGCCACCATAGACCACAAGAAAAACCTCTATATCGGAACATCCGAATATGGTGTACTCGTTGCCAAGAAGGGAGAGAAACATTTCTCACCGATCAACATCAGCGACAACAATCTCGACATTTCCTCAGCTTATGTCAAAGACATCATGGAAGACAAAGACCACAACATCTGGATCGCATGCTACAAGAAAGGTCTATATCTTGTCAACAACGACCAAGAAGTCTTCCACCAATGCAGTTTTGCCTCCCAAGACTACCGTGTAGGCACATGCATCTCCTCCATCACCCCCGGCGACAAGAACACCACATGGTGTACCGTACAGAACAGCGGAGTCTTCCAGTTCAACCATGAGGGCAAGATCATCAGCCATCCGTCGTCACCGGCGGGTACCAGCCTCATCTACAGAGACAAGAACGGTCAATACTGGTTAGGTACCAGTAACGCCCTCTACAGCTATAACCCCTACACAGGATCAGCCACCCAACGCCTGAAGTTCGAAAGTGCCGGTGTCTACTGTATGACCGACAACGGCGATGGCAAACTATACATTTCCGTCTATAGCAAGGGACTGTATATCTACGACACCAAGAACGACAAAGTCAAGATACTGAACATGAGTATGCGAAGTAGATATGGCGCACTCTGCAACGACTGGATCCGTCATCTCACCTTCGACCACCAAGGTATGCTATGGATAGCCACCTCCAGTGGCATCTGTTGCATGGACCCAACCAACTACCGTTTCAACCGTCACAGATGGACCCGTATCCTCAACAACATACAGACAAACTATCTCTGCGAAGATGAAGATGGCAATATAATCATCGGAACCGACAACGGTCTCTACAGATATATGCCACGCACAAACCGAGTAACAAACTTCCCGGAAGCCGACGTATTGAAGGGAAAACAGATTTGTGCTATTGTCAAGGATGCCCAAAATGATCTATGGATCAGTACCACGATGGGTATCTGGCAATATCAGAAGAAAGAACACAAATTTATCAGCTATACCAAGGGTAATGGTCTCACCTCCCATGAATATGTCAACGGAGCCGTACTACACGGCAACAACGACCTGATAGGATTCGGGAATTCCGATGGAATCGCCTTTTTCTACCCTTCTGCCGTTAATAAGAACAATATCAAACTCGGTAAAGCATACCTTACCAACTTCTTCGTTGACGGAGAGAATCTGGACACCGACCATACGAAATTCAACGTATCCTATAATCAAAACACCTTTACCTTGGAGTTTTCCCTCCTCAACTACAAGAACACCCAAGACATCAGTTTCCAATATCGCATCAACGACGGCGAATGGATAACCACGGCCGAAGGTGTCAACGCCATTCCTTTCGTCAACCTGCAACCCGGCACCTATTATATAGATGTAAGAGCCATCAGCAACGGAGTACCATCCAACCAAATTACCAAACTGGAGATCACGGTAGACAGTCCATGGTATTCTTCAGCATGGGCCTGCATGATCTACCTTATATTATTAGGAGTCATCCTTTACTATTCTGCCCGTGCTTACGACCGACACAAGAAGGCAGACCTAGACGAACAGAAGATGCGCTTCCTCATCGATGCCACCCATGACATCCGCTCACCGCTGACCCTCATCATGGCACCACTTAAGAAGCTCAAAGAGCGCATCACCGACAAAGAGAGTCGTTCCGAGCTCACCATCATCGAGAAGAATGCACAGCGCCTACTTCTCCTTGTCAACCAAATCCTCGACGAAAGGAAGATCGACAAGGACCAGATGCATCTGCATTGTCAAGAGACCGACTTGGTGAAGTTCACGGCAAACATCGTCAAACTATATGCCTATAATGCGAAGGAACGAAATATCACACTCACCTTCCGTCACGACATCAAGGAGCTACCGGTATGGATAGACCGCATCAACTTCGATAAAGTCATCAGCAACCTACTCTCCAATGCCCTGAAATACACCTTCGACAATGGAGACATCCAAGTCATCCTCAGCAAACAGGGCAACAAGGCACGCCTCATCTTTCAAGACAGTGGCATAGGTTTCAAAGAAGAGAAGACCGACCGCCTCTTCGAGAGATTCTATCAAGGCAACAACACCCACGGCTTGCACATCATAGGCACAGGCATCGGTCTGAACCTCTGTCAGGCCCTTGTCGAGATGCACCACGGAACCATCTCCGCACGCAATCGACAAGATGGGCAGCGAGGAGCCATCTTCGAAGTAAACATTCCTCTAGGCAATGCCCATCTGACGCCACAAGAGATAAAAGAGAGCGATGAAATCGAAGAAAATGAAGCAAACTTCGCAAAGACAAAGCGCAAGAAACAAGGAAGCAAGAACTACCATATCCTCATTGTCGACGACGATCCCGAGATCTCCCGCTACATCGAAAGCGAGTTAGGCGAATGGTACAAGTTCGAAATCGCCTACAACGGTAAGGAAGGACTACAGAAGCTCCTTTCGGGAAGTTACGACCTCGTCATCAGCGACATCATGATGCCCGAAATGGACGGAATCACTTTCCTCAAGAGTATCAAGTCAAACTCCAACATCAGCGACATCCCCGTAGTCCTTCTCACCTCAAAGAGCGAAGTAGACTACCGTCTGCAAGGTTTGAAGAAAGGAGCCGACGCATTCCTAGCCAAACCATTCGACATGGAAGAACTACACATCCTCATCGACAATATCGTCAGCAACATCCGACGACTCAAAGGCAAGTTCTCCGGGGCACAAAAACAAGAATCCAAACTCACCAAGGTTCAAGTCACCGGCAACAACGAAGCCCTCATGGACCGAATTATGAAATGCATCAACGAGAACATAGGCAGTTCAGAGTTCAATGTAGAGAAACTGGCCGAAGAAGTAGGCGTGAGTCGTGCCCAACTTCATCGCAAGATGAAGGAGATCACCGGTATCTCCACTGGAGAATTCATCCGAAACATCCGTTTGGAACAAGCAGCGCGCCTCATCGATGAAGGCACCATAAACATCACACAGGTAGCCTATGCCGTAGGATTCAGCAACCAGACCCATTTCTCGACACTTTTCAAGCGCCATTACGGCATAAGTCCATCAGAATACAGTCATCGTACATCAGAGAAAAAACCAAAAGAAATATGAAGAAATCATTTATCCTATTCCTACTAACAATTATCAGTTTTACCGCAAAAGCCGACAACGGCCACAACCTATGGCTCACAGGCGTTGCCAAAGACACGAAATCATTATTTCAGGACATCAAGGTAACCCTAAATGGCAAGAAGCAACTCGGCGACGGATATGAAGTAATCATCCGCCATCAGCCCGGCACCAAGACATGGACCCGCCGGATTGTTGCCAGCAGTCGTCAGGGAGCCATCTACGGAGCCTTTGCACTAAAACGCATCGAGAAGACCCGTCTCACGGAGAACGGTCAGCTCACCCAAGCGCCGGTAGCCATCGACATCACCGAGCGCCCGGCCTATGCCCTGCGTATCATCAACCATTGGGACAACCTCGACGGAAGCATCGAACGAGGATATGCCGGCAAGAGCATCTTCTGGAATTCACCCGTCAACCGTCAAACATGGGCCGATAGAATCACCGAATATGCACGTGCCGAAGCCTCCATCGGTATCAACGGTAGCGTATTGAATAATGTCAACGCATCACCAAAGATGCTGTCACGCACCTATCTCGACTCCGTCAAAGTGATCGCAGACATCTTACGTCCGTGGGGCGTCAAAGTATATCTATCCGTCAATTTCGGAACCCCTAAGGCCTTAGGTTATACCGAAACCGCCGATCCTTTAGATAAGAGTGTCATCAAATGGTGGAACAACAAAGTCAAGGAAATCTACAAACTCATCCCCGACTTCGGTGGATTCTTGGTAAAGGCCAACTCAGAAGGTCAGCCGGGTCCATTCGACTATGGTCGTACCCATGCCGATGGAGCCAACATGCTGGCCGATGCCTTGAAGCCATACCATGGCATCGTGATGTGGCGCAGTTTCGTATATGGTTCCAAGCATAAAGGTGAAGACCGCGTGATGCAAGCCGTATCAGAGTTCAAAGACCTCGACGGACAGTTCCACGACAACGTTCTTTTGCAGAGCAAGAACGGTCCACTCGACTTCCAGCCGCGTGAACCATACGCACCGATCTTCGACAACATGAAGAAGACCGATCAAATGGCGGAATTTCAGATTACACAAGAATACACCGGTCAAAGTCAGCACCTTGTATATCTTGGTACCATGTGGAAGGAATTCTTCTCTTTCGTTGCCCCGAACAAGTTGAAAGGTATTGCCGGAGTCAGCAATGTAGGTGATGATACCAACTGGTGCGGTCATCCTTTCTCACAAGCCAACTGGTATGCCTTCGGTCGACTGGCATGGAATCCAGAGCTCAGTGCCGATGAGATTGCAGACGAATGGACCAAGCAGACACTCACCCAAGACTCATCAGCAGTAGCAGCCATCAACAAGATGATGATGACCAGTCGCGAAGCCTGCGTAGATTATATGATGCCCCTCGGTTTGCACCACATCTTCAAGTTCGACCACCATTATGGTCCAGAGCCAGATGGCTTCATCGCTGAATATCCTTTGGAATGGTGCCCGGTATATTATCATAAAGCCGATTCCATCGGTGTAGGTTTCGACAGAACCATCGCGACAGGCAGCGGTGCCACAGCACAATATCGGGAACCATACCGCAGTCTGTACGAGGACATCAAAACCTGTCCGGAAGAATATCTGCTATGGTTCCATCATGTAGCATGGACCTACAAGATGAAGAATGGTAAGACTCTATGGCAGAACCTATGTGAGCATTATAACCACGGATTATCAGAAGTAGAACGTTATCAGAGAATATGGGGCGACCTGAAACCCTATATCGATGCCGAGCAATGGGAACACACCAACCACCTACTTGACGTTCAAGAAGCAAACGCAAAAGAATGGCGCACGATATGTCTCAACTATTTCCGGACATTCGCACACCAACCTATTGAAGAATAAAGACCTATCATTATACAATTATATCCGGTTAGCACATTTTGCCAACCGGATATAAGACCTTAGCACACCTTATTTTAATATTTCCGCAGCATATTCCCCCATAAGGCGATACCCTTCAGGATTAGGATGCAACCAATCACTCTGCAGATGTTTCTTCATCCTTTGAGGTTCAGCAGGGTCACGCAGCAACTCATCAAAGTCAAGGATACCATCCACTCTATCCCTTTGATTCCTTATCCACTCATTTACCGTCTGTCTAGCTGCCTCATGGAACGGACTATAATATCCGGCACCCTTAAAAGGAGATATCGTACCGAGATATACCTTCTTTTTGGCAGCCTTGGCACGAGCTATCATCGACTCATATCCCTCGATGAGCAGACGAGCCACCGTCTCGCTGCTTCCCCCGGCAGCACCACCGATATCATTAACGCCCTCGAAGATAACCACTTTCTCCACGCCCTCTTGTCTCAGGATATCCCGATTGAATCGGTCAATGGCACGAATACCGAAGCCACCGTTCAGCGTCACCCGATTATTACCGATGCCGAGGTTCAGCACCCCAACATGATTAATCTTATACCTATGCTGCAGCGTTTCCGACATCACATCCGGCCATCTATTCTGCGCATTATCCGTAGAATTCTTTCCATCCGTTATCGAGTTGCCAATGATAGCGATAGCATAAGCTGTAGGATGATACACCTCGATAGCATCGATATTAAACCAATGATTTTCACGGAACGCCGAAGCGAAATTAGAATGAACATTCGTCACACCCCGCATAATATACGAAGTAGTACGAGACCCCATGTGTACCGTAGGATTCTTAGGAGCCGAAGTATAATTGATTGTTATCGCCACCCGTTCCAGCGGTTTCAAGTCAAATCGCAGCGCATCACTCACGATCATCTTTCCCGCAGGAATCATCGTATTATACTTCTTATGAAACAGTAAATACTTTGCCCCCTTGGTAAAGACAGCGAACGAATCCCTTGCATGAGCGATATATACCGACCTGATGACAACAGGTTCATTAGACAACTCGTTAGAGAGTTTCAGTCGTATCAGTCCACCACCTATCGACACCTTAACGATCTGTCGTACCGATCGATTCGACATATTATTGTTATACGGCATAAACGACTTCACGGGAATCTGCTGTGCCGTAGCCCAGGTTCCCACCCAATGATTGCCCGTCAACGCCCTCATCTGCGCACCGGCAGACAAAGAGACGAGCAGCATCAACAAAGAAAAAAATCTTTTCATCTTTCTACCTTATTACTTTCAAGATACAAAGATACAAAAAAACAAATTCAAAGCTTCGGGCAAAAGATAAATTATAAATAGAAAGCACACTTCACAAGAGCCTCTCTCGGTCGAATCAGACTATAAGAATATAGAAAATATCTGTCAGAAAGTACAGACCTATCATATTCTTTGGTACCAAAGATATTATTAAGGATCATACTTATTTCATATTTCTTCGAAGAAAAGCTCACTGAGAGATTACTGAAATAAGAAGTCTTAAGACTTTTATCATTACTGTGATAAAGTTCATTCAACCAAGAGAATTTCCATTTGCCCGGCATAACGAAAAGGGTCAAAGAATGTTTAAAGTCACTTATCGCATCCATAGAAAATTGAGGAAGTGCCTTGTTGATCATCTTTGAATTCTTGAATGTAGACTTTTCCTCAACAGAGAAAGAAGCAAAAGGCATGTATGCTACTTTAAAATAAGCAGAATAACTTCTAAGATCACATGGACAGATAGTACCGGAGACTAGTGATTCATAAGTAGATTTCTGGTAATCACCACCTAAACTACATGTCATCTTACCCAAAGAGAAAGCTTTGCTTAACTCTGAAGATAATAACAACTGATTGTTATGTGAAACCAACCCAGTAGAACCCATCGTATAAATCCCATCTTTATATTCATATTCATACACAGGTACACCATTCATTCTAAGATATTGTCCGGAGGCATTGCAGAATAATCCATTTATAGGATTTGAATATTCTATTTTACCCGAGAATGCATCAGACTTGGTTCTTCCATAAGTTCCAGTTCCCTTATTACGTCTATAATAATCCACATAGTATATTAGAGGTATTGCCGTCCGAAAGTCATACGGATTATATTGCCGATTACAATTCACCGTAAAATCCCATAAAGCGCCCAACTTATATCCCAAGAAAAGATAAGGCTTCAGATATAAATGATAACTATCACTTGTCGATATTCTATAATTCATCAAACAAACCGGTATCGCAAGAACTGTACGAAGTCCATATCTCTCAAAGCTCAGCCTTGGAGTCAAATTAAATTCAATGTTCCTATACTCTTCTTCATGCTTATCAGACAATATCGTCTGCACTTTCTGCTGATTATAATTCATCTGAGCATCATAAGAAACATACATCTTCATGATCCTATGACGGAAGCCCGTCAACATCTTTGCAGTTATAGATTCTAGAGTCAAGCGCTGAAAAGGAGACACGGAATCTATTATGGCCAACAAACTCGGACTATTCTGATACCTTAAGAAAGCATTAAAGTTAAAACTTCTTTCCCTTCCGATTTTTAATATCAATTTCAATTCATCTTCTACCATCCTATTAGTAGGCTTCACCGACTCTCGTATTGATTTACCCTGGAACAGAGTAGAAGAGAAAGAATTATTCCATCCGAAGGAAGACCTTAACACATTATTAATATATGTACTATCAGCATTCTTTTCATATTGCAACTCAGTCTTGAATTCTCTTCGATACATTCTAGCATCAAAGCTCTCATCAACCACGGGCATACCGAGAATATTTGTATAAGTAGTGCTTTGCCTGCTGAATCCAATGGTCTTATCATAGAGGAAAGAGGTTTGTAGCCTAAGTTTTGCCTCTGTCCCCAGTTTTATGAGACCGTTCGATGCCAATATTCGCGTATCATTGCAATTATATCGTTCTTGATTCAATTCCGGTACGTTCAAATGTATATTTCCAATCCAGCCAAAATTATAATCGTTCAATCCAGCCCCAGACGTAAGGTCTCTAATCTCGTGTTGAATATCCTTACCCGTATTATTCCATTTATACATCGAGATATTTTGTGCCCTACTACTAAAGAGCAAAGACACCGCTCTACCATCCCGAAGAAGATTTTCCCCGATACCTTTTTGCAATTGCCCTCCGGCACCCATTTCCAAGGAACCCGTCCATATATTTTTAGCATCATCGTTGAGTACCAGATTCAGAGCAGCTTGATCAGAGAATTGCACCCCTTTCAGGGCTTTCACCGGCTGATGGTTGCGTAATACTTCTACATTCTTCACCTTCGAGGCTGAAATATTTTCCGATGCCATAGAATACTTTCCGCCCATCAAATCCATACCTTCTACATAAAACTTATTGATAGGTTTTCCCTGATATTTAATCATACCATTCTCAGCGACCTCTATTCCCGGCATCTTAGCAAGGACATCAGCGATACTTCGATCTTGTTTCTGTCGGAATCCGGATACTGAATAAATCAGGGTATCACTACGCTGCATCAATCGTTTACTCTTCACAACGACTTCACGTAACGTTGTTCTTTCAGGATGTAAGGAAATAACCATTCCATTCTTAAACGAACCGATTGGTAGTAATTTCTTTTTATACCCCAAAATTGTAACAGACACAGTTCTTACTTTCTTGTCATCTTGAAGTGACAGATTAAAATATCCATTTTTATCTGTTAGACAGTATGACAAGGGACTATTATTTTCGTCAAGTGCAACGACAGAAGCGAAATCCAACCGCTTGGAGTCATCTGCATCTTTCACATATCCATAAAGATCCTGGGCTTCAACACAGATTGATACAAATATAAATGTTATAAATATAATTAGTTTCTTCATCTATCTGCATAACTCTATTAAGCATGCTTGTCTACTATTAGCTTTGAATCCATAGATTATATTAGTAACTCCTACAGCTTTTTCATAAGCATCCCGATTTTGGAAACTCAATTTCACAAGACTTCGAACCTTATCCACAGAAGTTTTTATAGATCCTTTTGCATATCTTAAACTCATCGGAACATTCATACCGGTCTTTAGGCCTATACATTCAAATGAGAACTGATTTTTCCCATCCTTAGCATATAATATCATGCCGGGAAGTCCACTTAACTTCCATGGGCCTTCTGAGATAGGTATTTCCAAAGAATACCATACTTCCCAACTACGACCTCTGAAGTCGCAACGTGCTTTTTTACAAGAATAGCCTATTATGGTTGTATCACCCTGCTCTAACGTCCAATTCTGAGTAGGGATAGCTTCTTCATACATAAAATACTTATAAAGAAATGTAATCACGGAGAGTTTTCCTTTCGAGGGATAATTCTTGATATCATATTCATGCCACATACTAATAGGACCTTGCTGAGCTAGATAATCAGCAGCACTACCACCCGATTTTTTTATCTTCTCATATAATGCAGTATTATCTTCATCAAATCTACTATAGCAATAAGTTATACGATCTCCGACATCTACACTCAGTTCGTCGTCATACTGTCTTTTAGAAGTCTCTGTTAAGGTTCCTTTCATCGCATACGAGAACCGATAACGTACAGTATCAACTACGGTTTGTGCGGTAGTTGACAAAGAAATAAAAAATAAAAACAAGAACGCAAGTATCTCTCTCATAATATATTTAAATTTAATTGTTTGTCTATCAGTTACTACATTCCTCCATCATGCGCTTTTGAGTCGCCGAGATTTGTTCGTTTGTTGCAACTCCTTCTATTAATGTATTTGGCACATTATCACATGAGAGGATAGTTTCAGATAACTTTGTATCAATATCATGCCTACATGAGCATAATATGAAGAATTCTAAAGCGATAAAAAAGTAAACAGAGAAGTGTTTCATGGTTTATTAATCTTTCAACATGTAAAGTTACACCAATTTCCTCACATATCCAACTCTGGGAATCACTTTAACCATTTTTTAATGTTCAAATACCATATATTACCCACAATAGAGATATATTTTCAGTCTTTCTACCTATTAGGCAACAAATAAAATGAGGTCGGCTATCACTAGCCGACCTCGAAAGACGAGAGAGAAATAGGTTAACAACGAAGGTTAACCTTATTTCCTACAAATATTTTATTTTTAGTTCATGCGTTTCCACATAAATCTAAAAACATAATTTAAACAAAAGGTTGTCACCATTAACCTTACTATCAGTAAACTTAATCTGTAACGCCATCACGAAGTGAAGGATTCTGGTTAGGAACAGGCTGCTTACCACCCTCGTTATCAACGATACCTAAGTTATTATCCTTCTCATCCTGTGGGAAGCGCATGTTAAGCCAACCATCTGTTGCTTCAATATTAAATGTAAAGTTTGCAGCAAAGTTGGTTGTTTTATCACCATGGAAACGAACTATTGGTTTACCAAGACGCTTTGCATCACTTGTGAAGAAGCCTTCACCCCAAAGCTCTACACGACGCTGGAACCAGATTTCATCTGCAAGGTTTCTACCAGAAGCACTTGCTGAATAGCTAGGATCTCTGTAAGTTCTAACAAAATCTTCCAACACTTTCTTAGCCTTAGCTTCATTTCCACTCTTCAACAAGCCCTCTGCCTCGATAAGGATCATTTCCTCAACACGCATCAATGGGAAGTCACTCAGATTCTGGTTATCACCAACGCCACCTACTTCACCGAACTTGATATTAGAATAAGGAGCCATAGGCTCTTTGACATCTTCAATAACGAGATCTGCAATTTCATCACCTTTAGCACCATTCCAAGTAAGATTTTCCCAGTTTGGTGAATGTTTCTTCTCATCAAGCCACCATCCCTTACGAACGTCTGTACTAGGAATCTTATCATAAAGAAGCTTATTGATAACAGGCACATTACCGGTTGCCGGACTATATCCATCACCAGTGAAAGCAGACAACCAAGATGCAGGAGCTGCATAGTTCTTGTTTCCGGTTATCTTATCAGGAGTTATGTCAACACCCCAGATCCAGTTTTCTGCATTAATATCATCAAAGCCAGGAACACTTACCTCTTTTATAGAAGCTGGAGTGTAACCCTTCATTGCCTCTTCTGCATCAGCTGCTGCAGCAGCCCAATTACCCATAGCCAAATTAGCACGAGCACGCAGACCGTAAGCTACATTTATATTGACATACTGCTTAGAAGCTCTATCTTTTGTAAGATGATTAATCGCATAGTCTAAGTCAACCAAGATACTATCGTAAACCTCTTTTACAGTAGCACGAGGATTGTTAGAGAAGTCTACACCAGTCTTCAAGATAGGAACACATGGCTTATCAGCAGACGAAGCATATCCAAACTGGAAATATGGAGCCAACTGCATATAATCGAAAGCACGGATTGCACGAGCTTGAGCAATCTCGTTGATAGAATGAGGATCACTTACATCCGCACCAAATGAAGCAATAATCTGATTAGCAATACCAATCTGACGATAAGGCGTTACATATCGCTGATAAGGATTAGCATAGTTTGCATTACGAGTACTCAACGCATCAGCCGAAGAATACCAGTTATATCCATTATCTGCAAATGCGAAATCAGCACCCTCTGCATCATTTGAGATTGCGGCAGAAACAGCACCGCAATCATCAGGACGAAGTTTACTAGGAGAAGCAATACATGGATTACCTAAATAATTGAACAAACCGGCGAATGTAGCATCAACACGAGATGGTATCACCTCATTAGTAGCTAAATTCTGAGCCTTTGTTAAAGGATTACCCTTTGGCTCGGCTTCATCCAAATCATTACATGAAGTGGTGATCAAAGCACCACCCAACATGAATAATAATACTTTATCTAATTTCATATGAGTTCTATTTTACGTTTATATTAGAATGTCAACTGGATACCTGCGGTAATTGATCTCATTGCAGCGTAACCACCACCAGAAATCAAAGCAGCACCAGAAGTAAAGGTACCTACGCCAAGAGATGTACGAGGGTCAAATCCCTTACGAGCAGAAAGCAAGAACAAGTTCTCACCTGCTACATAGATTCGAAGATTTGACATTGCGAGACGATTTACCAATGCCTTTGGCAAAGTATAACCCAATGTTACATTATTCAAATTCAAATAATTTGAACTTGTCAAGTATGTATCAACTGCAGTCTGTGCACCAATACTCTGGTTATCGGCATCAACAGTACTCAAACGAGGAATGTTACTTGTTGGATTCTCTGCACTCCAAGCATTAAGCAGGTCTTTATGCATTGCAATACCGGAAGACTCACCACCATGCATATACTGCTGATAAACACCATCATAAATTCTACCGCCTAACTGATAAGAGAACTGGATACTAAAGTCAATGCCCTGCTTCAAGTTCAAGGTAGTACCGAAACCACCATAAACATCAGGAAGAACATCACCTAAGTCATATTTAGTAGCTTTAGTAAGATCTGTTGTTGTTGTCACTGTAACATTACCATCTTTGTCTTTTTCGTCCATGTAATATAATGGAAGACCGTTTTCATGGTTAACACCTGCAGACTTATACATATAAGCCTCATAGCGAGAACCACCAACTCTCAAGATTGAAGAACTACTCTTCAAGCCTTCTGCAGAGATAGAAGGATCTAGTTCTGTCATCTTTGTCTTAACGTGTGTTGCATTGAAGTTTACGCTCCAAGTAACATTCTGATTTCTAACGATATCACCATTTACAGAGAACTCAATACCCTTATTGGTCATTGCACCAATATTTGCAGGATATGTAGCTACTGAATAACCTGAAGACAAAGGCAATGTCTTGTCATAAAGCAAGTCACGAGTCTTCTTTGAGAAAACCTCTAAGCTACCAGACAAACGATTGTGGAAGAATGCGAAATCTACACCAAAGTTAAGTTCACCACTCTTCTCCCATGTCAGGTTATCATTTCCTACATAAGACTGAATAAGAGAATATTCACCAGAATCTTCATTATAAGAAGCTGTGTACTTATCAGTCCAAGGATGGAATTCAAGATTACCTAAAGCATCAAGGAAATAATCATTTCCCTGCTCACCATAACTTAATTTCAGTTTCAAAAGATCAACCCAAGATGCCTTGAACCATTTCTCTTTAGAGATCATCCAACCTGCAGATGCAGACCAGAATGTACCCCAACGATGACCCGGAGCAAAGATAGAAGAACCGTCACGACGAACAGAAACCTCACCAAAATAGGTATCATCATAATTATAGTCACCACGGAAGAAGAAGCCATCGCGATAAAGTTCATCTGATGATGATTCCGCACGCTCTTTCTTATGGCCAAGTGCATTGTCCAATTCTCCGATAAACGGATCGTATAGATGGTCGTTCTTACCTGTCAAGTCTTGCTTCTTCAACATATAGTGCTCATAACCAAGCAATGCGCTAATGCTATGCTTACCAAACTCCTTATTGTAATTTGCAGTATAGATCTGGTTCAAAGACAGTTTTCTATCCAATTCAGCCTCAGTCTGACCATCTACACTAGAGCCTGAACCAAAACGGCTATACAAATACTTGTCATACTTATTGTAAGACCATGCTGTAAGATTAGCAACAAGGTCAAGACCATCTACCGGTGTTACAGTTGCTACCCAGTTACCTGTGAACTGATCAATAGTACTATTTGAGCGGTCATACATATTATCACGTATCGCATTACCCATAATTGCAGGACGAGTAAAGTTGGTCTGGTTTGCATCGTAAACAGGGCTACCAAGCGCATTTGTCATAATAGCTCCTGTTGCATCACGAACATACAATGGATAGATTGGTGCCAACATATTTGCAATATAGAACATGTTTGAGCTTGATCCATATGTTTTATCGCTAAATGAAGGTGAATTGGCATCGGTGCGAGCGAAACTCATATTAGATGCGAACTTCAACCATTTCTTTGCCTGATATTCAACATTGGTACGGGCTGTATAACGCTTCATATCTGAATTTGCAACGATACCACCATCTTTCAAATAACCTAAACTTGCATAGTAAGACAAACGATCTGAAGCACCATTGATATTAACATTGTATTCCTGACGGAATGAACTATTGTTAATCATATCATAGTAGTTGTCCGGTGTATAGTAATACTTACCATCTGAATAACCTAACTTAGCATTAGGGTTCAACTTGAAGTCTTTACCAATAAGAGTTTCACCTTCAGGAACAGTATATACATTATAACCTAAACCACCATTCTTACTGTCGAAGAGGTTAGTGTTAGCATATGCATAAGATTCTTCTTCAGATTTACCATGATAATACTGAGAGTTAAACATAGCTCTATAGAAAGTCTCATAATACTGACCTGGGTCTGTAATCAAATCATAGCGAGGTAACTCACGATGGTTAGAACCCCACTTTGCATCAACAGTAATCTTTGCATCATGAGCGCCACGAGCCTTCTTTGTGGTAAGGATGACAACACCATTAGCACCACGAGAACCGTAGATTGCAGATGCGGCAGCATCTTTCAATACTGTCATTGACTCAATATCAGTAGGGTTGATAGATGAAATATCACCATCATAAGGAGCACCATCAAGGATATAAAGCGGTGCAGAACTTGCTGAATAAGAACCAATACCACGGATACGGATCTTAGGAGCAGTACCTGGCTCACCAGAAGAAGAAAGCAACTGAACACCAGCGACTTTACCTCCTAATGCACTTGTTGCTGTAGAAGCAATGTGCTTACTGATATCCGAAGATTTCACCTCTGCAGCGGAACCCGTGATTTGAGAACGCTTCTGAGTACCATAAGCTACAACCATGACCTCATCCAATGAATGATTGTCTGCCTCCAAAGCAATTTTCATGTTGGCTTTCGCTGTTACAGTCTTGCTCTTCATACCAATGTATGAAATTTCAAGCTTTGCGCCTGCAGCAGCAGACAATGAGAAGTCACCATCAATGTTAGTGACTGTACCAGTCTTAGTACCTACTACTTTGATAGATGCACCAATAATTGGCTGACCATCTTCTGCAGATACTACGGTACCACTAAACTGTGTCTGAGCCAGTGCCATTCCTAAACTTAGGAATAAGCAGGCTAAAAACATGGTTAGTCTTTTTTCCATAAAATCTCTCTCTCTTAAAAAGTTAAGTATAAAAAAAATAAAAATAAATCTTCGCTATTCTAAAACAGTCCTCAAATCTCGCTACTAAAAATCTCTCTCGTAATACAAGATCATAAAACTACTTGATCGCTTCTAAGAGTTTTTCTCGTCTCTTTTGAAGTTTTAACACTTTGCAAAAGTATAACAACTTTATTAACCTAACAAATAATCTTAATTAAAACCTACCATTTTTTACTTTTATTAACTGTTCAGAGGGGTAAAATGAAGATAATATGATACTTTTATGTGGTTTTTTGTTACATTTTGAAAACCAAATATGTGTTTTATGCATCATTCTTTCATTTTCAACTTTCTTTCCTCGCAATATCGCTTTGTACGTAAATATTACTTGTATACACATACATTTCCACGCCTTTTTCCTCAACGAATGTTAATTTTGCTATATTCTTGTATATATCTTGTTTTTACGTTACCGAAGACGCTTTCTTACGAAGTTAACTGCGTAGGCTTACGAAGTTAACTACGTAAGCTGATGAAGTTAACTGCACAAGCCGATGAAGTTAACTGCGTAAAAAGACGGGGTCAACCACATAATATGGTTGACCCCTTTACGCGAATTATAATCCTAAGATCACTTAGAATTTCTCTTAAGAGAGAGAGGAGTACTTATCTTTGAATTCAATATCTTTTCTTTAGATGAGCTCGCTGAGGTAGGAACCTTTATCAGATATGGATATTGCATCTCTAAGATATATTGCTTTGCACGGTTCGCACTGGTTGCTGTGTTGGCTTTGTATAGTTCGAGCAAAATGCCACGGGCTACATGTGTTCCCCAGCCTCCGTTATCCTTGAAGACGGCTTCTACAAGACCGCTGCCAGCATCATAGACAAAAGGTGCTGTCATCTGGGCTGCTGTGCTCCATGTAAGATATCCTGATACTGGGTCGAACATCTCTGAGAACACGTAGTATTTGGTGCCGCTCACGGTATAGGTTCCGAGTGACTGTCCACCGCTGATCGTTACCGACAGTGTGTTGGCATCGAAATCTACAGGATACTTCAATTTGGCTGCCGCAATATCTAGGATATAACTGCTGCCGCTCTTCTTGAGTTCTACCGGCAAATATATGGTCTCGAGTTTATCGGGATCGTTTTCATCTTCGGTATAACCGAACAGATAGTACTGACCTTGCAAATCGGAGAATTCTCCTTGGTTCACCTGGATAGAGTCTTTGACTTTTCCTGAGGTGTAATGCAGATAGGTTGCTCGGATATGACCTGTCGTGTTAGGTGCTGCCTCGATAGAGAGTTTGTTGCCTTCTACCTTTGCGCTCAACCAATCGTCATCGGCGGTAAAAAATACATCGGTGGAATGCTCGATCTCTACTTCCTTGGTCAGATCGGTCTTGTTAGGGAAGGCGATGGCATTGCCCAATCCGAGTTTCAGCGCGAAACCTCTCTGCTGGACGGTGACTTGTACGGAGTCTTTGCCCGACCAGATGGTAAGTTGTGATGAACGGCCTTCCAAATCCGGGTTGGCTTCGGCGATGACCGTCACCTTGTTGCCATCTACACTGGCCTTGGCCCATGAGCTCTTGAAATCTACACTACTGATGCCTTGCTGGGCGTCGACGACAACCGTTCCTGTATCAACAGCACCACTGAAGATGACGTCGGAACTGATGACCTTCAGGGTGGATAGCTTTGCATATGGGTTGTCTGTATCATCGCTACAAGAAGCGATGACCAGAACAAATGCAAGCAGTGTTGCTATATTGAATATCTTTTTCATTTCCTTATAACTTTATGTTCTTCTTAAAATTATTCTTTGCTAAAGGCCTGTATTTTCTTGAACGTACCAATTTCTGCAACTTTTGCTTAGAAGATGCTCCTGATTCTTTTAAGATCTTGAGACCCTGAAGGAATTCGATATATCCTGCATAGTTAGTGGAACTGACTTCAGGACCATTCAGGGTTCCTATCAGGACGCCGCCGATTTCTTCGTTGCCGAACTTACCGCCGATAACGGAATAGGTGCCGTTGTCTTCGTCGTTCTGCATGGCGAATGTGGCATAATAGTCGGTGCTGAACTGGGTCCAATTAGAGAATTCTGTATTGAGGAATCCTGCAAATACATAATAGCCTAATACGGTCTCTGGACTGACAATCTGACCACTCTGCCAGTAGAATGTGGCATTATCAGGGTTATAGGTCAATGGAATTTCCATCGGTACCTTCAAACTTCCTACTGCCATGGTGAACGAGAACTTGTACTTCTTGTCGGCTACCTTGGTGAGTCTGCCATAACCGAATGTAGGACTATCCTCGGAATCGTAATATCCGTAGTCGTAGATGCCTACGAAGTTTTCGTCAGGATCGGCCTGGACAACGGTAAGGGTGGCTTCGCTTCCGGCTGACTTCACAAGGATGGTACCCATACGACAATCGCCGGTATTGTTGGCTTCTACTGAGATCGTTAGGGTGTTCTTGTCTGCGGTCACCTTCAACCAGCTATCTTGGGTAGAGAAGGAGAACTGATCCAGATTTGCGATTTCTACGGTTCTACTTGATGCGCCATTGCCAAAACCTACGGATCCGTTCAATGCATTGACGACATATTCCGGAGAGAGGATGCCCTTCAACACTAATGATGGGTTGTTCACTCCTGTAAAGGTGGCATTGTCGGCATGATACTCAAAGTCGTAGTCTGACTCGCCGTTCACGGTGATTGGCTTGTAGAAACGGATACCTTTGTCGGAGAAGATGAAGGCTGACGCGTCTTCGGTGCTGTCCGGACAATAGAGATAGGATGCCTGTCGGGCATCTACATCGAAACTTACAGAAACGGATTCTTCTCCATTCTTTCCTTCCAAACCTGAGAATGCGAATTCTGCTTGTTCTTTCTCTACCTTCTCCAGATATTTATCTGCAGGCTCGGTGAGCTTATACAGGTACATGACGTTCTTGCTGCGGATACCGTGTACTTTTACCTTATCGTCGCCTACACTGTCGATGATGAACTCGAAGTCGCCGTCGTATGCTTCATAACGAGATGAACTTGGGGTGGCATACTGGTGCATCAGGGTGTTGTAGGTGTCGAAAGATAATTCCGGACCATTGTTGGTGGCCATCTTATACAAAGAGGCTACCTCCTCACCGGCACCGAGTTTGCCGACATAGGCTGAGTCTTCGGTGAACCTTACGGTATAGTTGATACCGCCATAGCTCTGCTCGCGATCAGGATAGTAGTCGAATGCCCATCCATATTGCGAACTGACCAAAACTTTCTGGGTCTCTTCCAAACGTTTCTGCAAACGATTGGCTGCTGAATCATCGAATTTATCTTCTTCGTTCATCAGACAAGACTGGAACAGAATTGCCGGAAGAACCAGAAGTATATATATAAGTGCTTTATTGATTTTCATAATTTCATCTGTTTTTATTTAACCGTCAAATCTGTTAAATCTACTTTGCCTTTAACGACATCGTCCTCACGTTTGAGAATTTCATCACGCAACTTGTCGATGTCGATATGCCAAGAATCTTTCATGTAGTTGCGAACGACCTCCAACTTCTGACCGATCAATGATGCACCTTCGGTACCTGCTGATGTCATCCAACTATCCCACTTTGACTGAGGATTGGTGAGATAGGTTGATAGCATCTCGGCGAAATCCTCTGTTGGGGAGTACTGTGAATAGGCTGTGATGAAACCACGAGTAAGATAACCGCTCTTGCCTTCATCGCTGCTCCAGTCATCCAACAGATAGGATGAACCTGTGATAAACTGGAAACTTGGACTGTAATCCTTGGTCTGGTTGAGGATATGGGTGAACTCGTGATGGATGGTCTTCAGATAATATTCATTAAGGCCGTCACGGGTGCTACCATAGGTATCTAACTTGTTGGTTCCGGCAAGGAAGATCTTGCGACCTCCCTCGGCTGTACCGAGAATCATGGTACCGTTGTTGCGATACTCAAATTCTCCTGTGGTATAGAGGAGCTTTGGGAAGTAATTACGGGTGAAGGCTACTCCACCTACGGCATCATAGGCTTCGATACAGGCATACTTGACGATATGCGCTAATTTCACGGCCTTGTCATAGTCTGCAGGAACATTAAAATAATCCATATCGGTCTCGTTATCGTCGTAACGGTATTCAAAACGAACGTTGTATGGATTTATATAATTGGCTGTAAGCCATTTGTCGAAGGCATTATCTTCGGTCTGTGATGACTTGATGATACTGTGATCATCGAGTGAATCCTCTGAGCATGAGGTCAGTGATGATACCGACAATGCCAACAACATGGAATACAATATATATTTTTTCATATCTATATTTCTTAATATGTTATTTATCTTGGGTTAGCTTCCAAACCTGCTGCAACAACCTTGGATGGTATCTGTACGGCTCTACGTGGGTCGTTGACTTTCAATACGTCTACCAACTTGGCTGGCTTGCCGTCTGCACCAATTACACGACGTACGATCTCTATGCCATATCGCTTGATATCGAACCAACGGAGTCCGGTCTGAAGGGTCTCGATACGACGGAAACCTAACACGGCCTGGAGCATGCACTCTTGGGTGCTACCTTCTGCGTCGATCTTGAAGGCCGGATGAAGGTGTTTCTTTATGGTAGAGGCGATCTTGGCATCATCGTCATAAGAATATGCCTTTGACTTGTAGAAGGTGGTGATCTTCTCCGGGGTAAGCTGGGTGGTAGATCTGGTGATGTTGTGCATCCAGGTGTTCAGGTCTTCGGCAGCTTTGTCATACTGTTTCAGCATCACATAGGCTTCTGCTCTGTTGAGTAGGGCTTCGTCTGTGGTGAAGGCTGGATATACGGTATGACGGTAACCGATACCTGCCACAGGGTCGGTATATTCAAACAGGTATGGTAACTTGAAGAATATGACGCGGTCGAGGTTGGTTGCACTATAGGTATGAGGACGTGAATAGAAGTAGATATAACTTCCCCATAGGTTTGATGCCTTGCAATCTTCGTTCTGTGCCAGATAGTTGCCATGTGAATATCTGGTGTAATATCTGTATGGACCTGTTGCCAATGGCAGTGATGAGTATGCGGTGAGCAGCAATAGGTTGGCATTCAGATTGACATCGATGTAGTGCTGTGACTCTGCATCGAAAGATGTTGTCATCGATGCTACCTGTGTCCAGTCTCTCAACTGTGACTTGGCATCAGGACCTAACAACAGATCGGCGTACTGGATGACTTTGTCCCATTTCTCGTAGTACAGATAGAAACGGCAGGCAAAGGCGTAGGCTGCCTTGACATTGAAATGGTATTTTGGCACTTTGTAGTCGGCATCGCCTACCAGTGACAGACCTTCAAGAAGGTCTTTCTCGATCTTCTCGTAGTCTTCGGCTACCGTACCGCGCGAATACTTAGGATAAAGTGTGGTCTCCGGGCCTTCCATATATGGTACACCTAAATCCTTGTTGCCCGTTGTGTCATTATAGTTCTTACAGAACATATTGGTGAGCATAAAATGATTATAGGCGCGACAAAGCAATGCTTCGCCTTTGGCACGAGACAATTTCTCAGACTTGTTTGCACCCATCTCTTCGATTGAAGCTAGGGCTTGATTGGCATTGGCAATGGCCTTATAGGATGCCTGCCAGAATTCTTCCGGTGACTCATTATCGTCCTCGGTAACGTCTTGCCAATGGTACACTTGATCGATAAAGCGATCGGTATATGGATTGTTGGCTCCATAATCGTCTACATTGTCTGACATAAACTCACCTACCATCATGTAATCATTCTCCGGATAGGCTGAAGTAAGTAGTGAGATAGCTTTGTCGTCTGTATCTATAGTGGCACGGTTGTCGGGCATCTTGTCGAGGAAGTCGTTACATGATGTAAGGGTCATCCCGGCAAATGCTAATGTTAGTGTGCTGTAAAATATCTTTTTGATTTTCATTGTCTTCTATTTTAAAGTCCAAATCTTAAAGTAAGTGTAAACTGCTTTGGTACTGGTACGGCTACACCACCATTGTTAACGAATTCCGGATCCTGACCATTCAACTTCTTGTCGGCATAGAACAAGAACAGGTTGGTAGCTTGCAACTTCAATGAGAGGTTGTTAACTCTTAGGCTATTCAACCAAGTGCGTGGGAAATCGTAAGCTAATGAGATTTCCTTCATACGGATGAAGTCGCCTTTGGCGATACGCTCTGTTGAATAGTTGTAAGCGTTATAGGCGTAGCTAAGGTTGGTATCCAACTTGTTCTGACGGGCACTTGCTATCACCGGTATCGTTGTGGTCTTCTCGTCACCTGAATTGACAAAACGGTTCTTGAAATCCTTTGGCATTGAGGTGAGGTCGTCGTATTCGTTAGAGAATACTGGGGCGAGACGTACTACATTGCCGAAAGAATAGGTGATGTAGAAGTTCAAGGTCCATCCTTTATACTTGAAGACGTTGCCTAATGAACCGAAGTCGGTTGGCTCTACAGATCCTTCATACTTCAAGAAGCCTAACTTATCTGGATTGTTCTCCTGGAAGTAGATACCTGAAACGGAGATGTTTCCGTCTTGATCGAGGAATGTTGGAAGACCCTCGCTGTTCAATCCCATGAAAGGTATAGAGAACAAGGCTCTTACCGGATAGCCTTCCTGTGCGAATCCATTGCCGGAAACAAGATCGATAACGCGTTTGGTGGTCTTCAACTCTGTAACCTCGTTATGTAGATGTGAGTAGTTGAAATTGGTTATCCAACTGAAATTCTTGGTCTTGATATTCACTGAGCTGATCGCTAAATCTACACCATTTGATTTCATTGTGGCGATATTACCAAATTTCATAATCTCTCCACCGAGACCTTCTGTCGTGGCACAACCGATCAAGTCGTAGTTGTTACGCCAATAGGTATCTACCTGGAGGTTCAATCGGTTGTTGAAGAATCCTAAGTCTAAGCCGAGGTTGAACTCTTTCTTCTTCTCATAGGTGAGTTCTTCGTTACCCAAACTTGCTACATAGAGTCCAGACTCCTTAACACTAGCAGTTGGACGCCATGGGTTGTAACTCTTGATGATTGGATATGAGTTGGTTACAGATGGACGGTCACCGGTAAGTGAGTAGCTCAAACGTAATTTCGCATCTGTCCATGTTTTGCCGAAGGCGCGCTGGAACCATGGTTCTTCGTGTGCACTCCATGCTGCTGATACGTTCCACGTTGGCAACCAGCGGGCTGATGTTGCCTTGCCGAGGAAGTTGGTTCCTTCATCGCGGGCTGTAAGGTTCAATGAGTATCTGCCTTTGTATGAGTAGTTGGCCATACCTACAAAGGATGCGCTACGAACATGGCTATTGCCTAATGTATAATAGTCGGTATTGTTTTCTACACCTTTCTTGAATACTTCGTATGCGTAATTGGCAATCTCTCCCATTGAATACTGCATACCCCAACCACGGAACCAAGTTCTGTGACGATCTACCGAACTTGTCTCGATACTTCCGAAGAGGTTCAAGATATGGTCGTTGTTGATCACGGTGTTATAGGTTGCCGAGAATCGGGTGTCCCAACCGAACATACTGTTGTCTGTACGCTCGAAAATACCTCCGTTTGGCAATACTGAGATTGGCAACGCATAGATGTTGTCTGGATCTCTATACAGGAACGGGTTGTTGTTACGAATGGTAGATGTGCCCATTGCGCGGTATGCCAATGCTTGGTTGGCATCATCCAATACGTAGTGCTCCTGAGATGTCGTAGAATATTTTACGGAACCCAGCATAGAAAGTTTCAATCCTTCGATAGGCTTGAAATCTAACTGACCGGTGAGACGGAAATCGTTCACACCTAAATCCATATAGTTGCTCTCCAACTCATGGAAGATGTTGAATGGTGCGTAGTTTCTTGTGTAGTATTCATTTGGATCCAACGCACGTGAGGTGTTCATGGCATATGAATATGGGTTGATATCGAAATCGCGCTTTACCTTTCCTGATACAACGTCTACATCTGAAGTCAATGTTCCCGGTGCTTTCTGTCTGCGGAATGATGCATTGGCAAGCATGGTGGCATCGAGCATCTTGTTGATGTGGAAGGTGTTGTTCAAATTGGCGGTATAGCGCTGTACTCTACTCTGTAGGGTCCATCCTGGATCATACATCGCTGATACTGATGCATAGTAGTTGGCACGATCGGAACCTCCTGACATGCTGACAGAGTGGTTCTGCATGATGGCGTTAGAGAAAAGCAAATCGAACCAGTCGGTGTTTCTATACTCGGCTGCACGCAGATAGGCGTCTCGTGCTTCTGTGGTGTTGGCAAGGGCAAACTGACCGGTGGTCTCATCGTAGGTGGTGAGAAGGTTGTACATCTTCGAATAGATACCACCATTCATCTTATTGGCGGTCTCGGCATAGTTCAGGTATCCTTTCTGCTGGAGTTCCTGATAGATGCCCATCTGGTCTTGTGAGTTCATGATATTGAAGTTGTTGTAACTTGGCTTCAAGCGCATGGTGTACTCACCGGTATAGTTGATATGGGCTGTACCTGCTTTACCTCGCTTGGTGGTTACAACAATCACACCGGCCATGGCGCGGGCACCATAGATAGAGGTGGCAGAACCGTCTTTCAATATCTGGAAGCTCTCGATATCATCGGCATTCAATCCTGCTATCGCTGATGATATCAGGGTCTCGGCATTACCTGATGATAGGGCGTCGGCATCTACTTCTTGTACGTCTTCCATGATGACGCCATCAACAACCCATAGTGGTTTTGAACTACCGTAAATAGAGGTGGCTCCACGAACACGAATCTTCGGTGCTGTACCAAAGGTACCTGTGACGTTCTGTACGCTGACACCGGCTGCACGACCTTCGAGGGAACGGCTGATATCGGCCATACCGTCGATCTTGGCGTCGGCTGCGCTCACCTTGGTGGTGGCTCCTGAGAACAATCGCTTGTCCATCTGGGTCATACCGGTTACGACAACCTCGCCCAAAGTTTTGTCATCCGGATGCAAGCTAATCTTCATGTTAGCCTTTGCCGCAACAACCTGGGGCTTCATTCCAATGTAAGTTACCACAATTTTCTTACCCTCCGGAACATTCAACGAAAATTCTCCGTCGATATTGGTTACTGTACCTGTCTTGGTGCCTTGTATCAATACTGAGGCGCCAACAATAGGCTCTCCATCATCGGCAGAAACCACGGTTCCGGAAACTTTGTTTTGCGCCAGGGCCATTCCTAAACTCAGGAACAGACAGGCTAAAAACATTGTTAGTCTTTTTTCCATAAGATCTCTTTCTTAAAAATTAAATACGCATATATTAAAGTTATATTTATGAGTTAAGTACAACCTGTCAACGAAAAAATCTTATTAGAATACAATCTTTTTAATGGTTAATTCGTTGTCCTTATCTTTTTAACATATCACAAAGGTAATGCATCTTTATTAACCTAACAAATATTCACATATCTCGGGTTGTTATTTTCACATATATTAACAACAAAATACCACACTTGTGGTACAGATTGATAGTTATACCTATTATATAATAATAAAACGATAGTAAATATATAGTTTTATACACATTCTATTATTTAACTTCATCTTTTATAAACACATATTAGATTTTAAATTCATGCTTTATTAAAAAAATAAGTGATTTCTTACTTAAACGAATGTTAATTTATCGCATATATCTGGGATATACATAAAAAAATGCGAATCGTCTCACGACGACTCGCATTAAAAGATTTAGTTTATATAAGAGAGATTTTAATTTTAATTTTCATCATATCCTTTGTTCTGCTTGAGATTGTCGTTCAAGCGGAACTCATGAGCCGGAATAGGCCATGCCCAATGATAGTCATCGGCTGACAATTTCTTATTGTCATAGCTATTACCAGTCAGCACAGCACCATACTTAATAGCAGTTGGCTGAGCAGCACGACCATCGAAGCCTTTGCCCCAACGCTTCAAACAGCTCATACGTAAACCTTCTCCCACTGTCTCCTTGAACCATTCGTTCTCGATGGTCTCTTCGGTAGCCTCGGTAAGGGTGGCCTTACGTGCCTTCTGGATAGCGTTCAATGCTGTCTTAGCTGCAGGAACGTTGCCTGCCTTGAAGTTGGCCTCTGCTGCGATAAGATATGCTTCGCTAATCAGGAATGGCTTAACATGCTGACGGCCATTTGGTACGCCATTAGATGTCAACGCCGGATTACCTTCGTACTTGTTGAAAGTGATGATACCTCTTGCGAAGAAGCGACCTGCAAGGTGTACGGTGTATACTCCTGTCTGGAACCACTGCTCACCACGAAGGTCATTGTCTTCATACTGATCGAGCAACTTCTGTGATGGCAAGAAATATGGCTCTTCGTACAAACCGCCACCAGGATAGCCATACTGCTTGAGTAGTGCATAGGCATCGAAACGGGTGTAATCTTTGTTGGTACCTGAACCGTTCTCTGTCAATGTTGCAGGCAACTGCATGATTGGCTCTGTACCTTCGTCGTTGGTATACTCTGCTGCCATTTCATCAGCTGTTGCTGACAAAAGGTACTTCTTGGTATCGATGACTTTCTGTGCATATTTTGCTGCATTTGTGTAATCCTTGATATCAAGATAGTAACGAGCGTACATCATGTTCAAGGCGTCTACGGTAGGACGCTCTGCACGTGCCTCTCCGACTACCTTGTTCAACTGTAATGCTGCTGAATCCAAATCTACTTTAATGCGATTGTATACTTCTGCTACTGTCGCACGAGCTAGCTTTGCCTTCAGGTCGAAGTGCAATACCAATGGTACGCCTAACTCTTGACCGGCTGTTGCTGTATTGTAAGCTTTGGCATAGTGGCGAACCAACTGCAGATATGAATAGGCACGGAAGAAACGTGCTTCGGCCTGACCATAACGTGCTTCTGCTTGATTCTCTGGAAGTGTATCGATCTGTACATAGCGCTCTACATTATCGATAAAGATATTGTAGTTCTTGATAGCACCATACATATTTGACCACATGGACTCTACGTCTTCATCACTTGCTGTGAGACTTACATCTGTACGATGGATTGGACCCTTGTTGTTACCGAAGTCGGATGTAGCATTGAAGCCGTCACACATTACCTCGTCTACCATTGACATATCGCCATACATGCATGCACGGAAAGACTGGTTGATACCTCTCTCCATAGCATCGAGTTGCAAGCGGTCATTGATAGCATGGTTTGCATCCTCTACAGAGACTGATGTCGTTGGGGCTTCATCCATGTTACATGAGGTAAGGGCCATAAGACCCATACCTAATACCATGATATATTTATTGATTTTCATTATCGTTTTCTTTGTTATGTGATTACCTGATTAAAGTGTAATTTCGAGACCGAAGAGGTATTGTTTGCTGTTACCAATCTTACCCAAAGAGAGGTTTGTACCTGCTTCTGGGTCAATACCCTTGTAACCTGTAAAGGTGAGTAGGTTACGACCGGTAAACGAAATCTTGATATCACTGACTACATTCTGCCATGTGAGCAACTGCTTTGGCAATGTATAGGCTACTATCAAACTCTTGAGACGAAGGAATGATGCGTCTTCGAGCAAGTGATCATCAAACTGCAAGGTGTAACCGTCACTCCACTTAGGGAACTTGGCATTTCTGTTGTCTTCTGTCCAGAAGTCGGTTACTGTATTGCGCTGGTTGTATGATATTCCTACTACATTAGGGTTCTCATAGAAGTATGCATCGTTGTTTACCATATACTTACCAAGTACATAAGAGAAGTCCGCCTGCAAACTGAGTCCCTTGTAGCCGCCCATGACACTGAAACCGCCGTTAACAGGAGCATAACGCTTCTTACCTGAATTCTGGGTAAGGGCTGCCTCACTAAATTTCTTGGTTGTCTCGGACTTGGTGGTAACATCGACATCTTCGCCTGCCTTATACCACATTGGTGCACCGTCCTCTGGATCTACACCGGCATAAAGTGGAAGATAGTACATGACCGGATTGCCTACTACATAGGCTACCAGTGTACCGGTTACCTCCCAACGATGACGACCGTCGAAGAGTTCGTTGACCTTCATCCAGTTGTAGTTGAAGGTTGTTGATACATTCAGGAAGTAATCCTTTGTACGTACGATGTCGTAACCTAACTTCAAGTCGATACCTGTATTCATAACTTCACCAACGTTGTTGGTCAATGAAGAGAATCCTGTGGTATATGCGTAAGGTACGCTCATGAGCATGTTGCTGGTTCGACGATCGTAGTATGACAAATCGAAATCGAACTTATTCCATAGACGTCCATTTACACCAATAGTGAACAGCTTCTGCTTCTCCCATGTAAGGTTTGATGTAAGTGGCTGGCTGAATACCAAAGAGGTTGCATTACCGAAGTCGGTGGTTGTACCAAGAAGTGCCAATGATGCGTAATCGTCAATGGCTGCATTACCCTGAGTACCGTAACTTACCTTAAAGTCTAAGTTGTTTACCCACTTATAAGGCTTCATGAACTTCTCGTTGGCAATCTTCCACATCAAACCTGCTGCCCAGAATGTGGCATTGCGGTTGTCACGACCGAAACGTGAGCTGGCATCGTTACGGATGGTGAGGTCGGCAAAATAGGTGTCCTTCAAGTTATAGTCTAATCGACCGAAGAATGAAAGGAACTTACTTGTTGATGCATTCTCTTTCATCGCATAGGTGTCCTTCTTACCATTCTGAAGGTTCATCAGTTCGTCTACCAACTGACCCTGTGACTGTGCATAGTAGTAGTCATATTTGTCGATGGTGCCTTCCTGACCGGCAAGTACGGTGAAGTGATTGTCTTCGTTGACATCGAAACTGTACTCGATGGTGTTGGTAATTGTATTATTGTACTCAAATGAGGTTGACTTACCCTTCTTACCGCTACCGTTGTTTGCGCTATAAGAAGGATATGACAGCCAATTATCCAAGATGAAATAGAGGTCGGTACCGACACGTGAGCGAATCTTCAGACCCTTGACAGGGGTGATCTCTGCATATACATTACCTACTAAACCATAACGCGAATATACGTCTGGATTGTTTTCTGTAGAATAATATGGGTTGACCATGCTGTTAGGGAAACGCTGTGGATATAGGTTTCCATTCTCATCATAAGCTGGATAAAGTGGGGTAACCAGGTATGACAAGCCACCATTCAGGTTGTTTGAGTTGCCGCTAGAGTTACCCCAGTTGGCATTACGCTGACGCTTGTCGTAAGAGATATTGAAGTTTACACCTGTACGGAACCAGTCCTTTGGTCTTGCATCAACATTGGTACGGAAGGTGTACTTGTCGAAATAGTTGCCAACGGCGGTACCTCTCTGATGGAACTGTGATGCACTTATCATGTAAGAGATCTTGTCACTTCCACCCTGGATAGACAGGTTATTCTGTGTCTGTGGGTTATTGAACTGCTGATAGATCTCATACCACTTGGTGTTGGCACGATAGCCGTTGTCATCGTATTTGGTCTTCAACTGTGCTTCTGTTGCCAATCCACTCTTCAACCAGAAATCATAGAGTTCGTCACCACTCATCATGTCCTCATAGAAGCTCTTGTTAGCCAATGTTGACCAACCGTACTGGGTGCTGAATGTAATCTGTGCTTTAGAGTTGTAACCACCATTCTTGGTTGTAATATAGATAACACCGTTGGCTGCACGTGAACCGTAGATAGAGGTTGCTGATGCATCCTTCAAAACTGAAACGGTCTTGATATCGTTTGGATTCATCGCCATAATGGTACGGCTTGATGAAGGAATACCATCAATAACGTAGAGTGGCGTTGAGCTGGCTCCGAGTGATCCAATACCATGAAGGTTGACACTCAATGAGTTGTCACCGGCCTCACCTGATGAAGAAAGTACGCTCAAACCTGCTACCTGACCTTGAAGATTGTCAAGGGCTGATGTTGATGGTGTATTCTTCAACTTGTCGGAATTCACCGTAGCGATATTACCGGTGATGGTACCAATCTTACGAGCTGAACCATAACCAATAACAACGACATCATCCAATGTCTTGTTTTCAGGATCAAGAACTACTTTCATGTTTTCGCTTGCCTTCAGTGTCTTGCTGATCATACCGATGTATGAGAATGTCAAGCGAACATCATTGTTAGAAACATTTAAATCGAAATGACCGTTAATGTCAGTCACTGTTCCAGTACTTGTACCAACGACTTTGATAGACGCACCAATAACTGGTTCGTTGTCTTCGCTGGAAATTACGGTACCGGAGATTTGCTTTTGTGCCATAGCCGCACTTGCACTAAGAACAAGGCCGACTACAAACATAGCTAGTCTTTTAACCATAAAATCTCTATATATTACTTTATTAAACTATTCTTCTCTCGTGTATTCTAAAACCTCAAACATTACAAGTTTTTTCTCGTCTTTGTCTTAAGGTGTCGATACGCACAAACGGGTACAAAATTATATTATTTTCACTAAACTTCCAAATTTTATTAATAAAAAGTGCAAATTTTGTCGTATTTTTAAATAAATCGTAAGTGTGATAACACCTTTTCTTATGTGTTTGCCTTGTTCAGCATCGCTCCTATCTTTTGGGCGACATAGTTTTTGAATTCTTCGTTCTCGAGAATCTCTATATCTTCGAAAAGGCCGAGAACAAAGCGTCCGATTCCCAAAAAGCTCACGACTTCTAGGTCGAGTATCCAGTGCTGGCTGTCTTCTTGGGTGATATGATTGCGTGACTCCGGATATTCTTCGAGCATAAGGTTGTGGGAGAGTAGACCTAGGCGTAGTTTGATATGTTGTTTATCTTCTCCGCTGAACATGAATATGTCGGTATAGATCTGTTTGTGTTTCGCTTCATGTTCCCAACTTAAATCGAGTAGTTCTACATTATCCATTCGGGATACCTTGAAGGTTTTATTCATATTGGAACTATACTCATAGGCTCGTATCTCGTTGTTATTGTTCAACAGGAGGAAGGGTTCTACGATTCTGTCTTTTACGGATTTGCTATGTGGCGACGAGTAGCCTATGATCTTCACTAACAGTTTCGACTTGATAGCTTTATAAAGTACACTTACGTTATGGGCTGTCTTTTCGCGAATCTCCGGATGGGAAAGGATGTTGAGGTCATAGAACCGGTCGAGTTTATGACGGATGCGCTCTATGATGGCATTACGGTCGTCTACTTTATTTAATATGGCCAAAAGCGTGAGGGCTTCGTCTTCGGTGAAATTGATTCGCTCGAAGAGATGCATGAAGAACGGGGACTGTCGGTCGATACTATAATATCGTCCGTTCTTCTCTACCTTGAATCCCCAATCGCGGAAACTCTCTAGATAATAGTAGAGCATACGACGGGATATGCCGATCTTCTCGCAGATTTGTCCCACTTCGTAGTTGTGGTTCTCTGTAAGGAGTAATAAGAGATTCAGTTCTTTTTCCAGTTTGTCGTGTCGCATATTATTTGAAATCTAAGGAGAGTTCTCCTGCTCCTAACAGATTATAACTCTTGCGATGAAATGGGGATATTCCGCGCTGACGGATGCCTTCACGATGCTTCTTCGTCGGATAGCCTTTGTTGCTTTCCCAATCGTAATAAGGATATTCTTTGGCCAAGGCATCCATATAGTCATCTCGATAGGTCTTGGCCAGGATGCTGGCTGCCGCTATCGACTGATAATGTCCGTCTCCCTTGATGATCGTGGTAAAAGGAAGGGGTTCTCCTCTACTTCCGTCTTCCAGCAGAGGACGGTATGGGTCGAAATGATTTCCGTCGATGATGATGGCTTGCGGACGTACTTTCAACTGGTCGAGGGCTCTGTGCATGGCTAGGAAACTGGCATGAAGGATATTAATTTTATCAATTTCCTCGGGGGGTACAATACCCACTGCCCAGGCTAATGCTTGTTCTTGGATCTGCTCTCGAAGGGCATAACGCTTTCGTGGGGATATCTTCTTGCTGTCGTTGAGTTCTGGGTTGTTGTAATCTTCCGGCAGTATGACGGCTGCTGCATATACGCTACCTGCTAGGCATCCTCGTCCTGCTTCATCACATCCTGCTTCTATCAGGTCTTTATAATAATGTGGTTCTAACATTGTTAATAGACTTTAAATTCCTTGATATTTAACATTAAAACTCAAGAATAGAACATATATTGCACAAACGGGCCATAATTTTGCCAACAGAAACAAGAAAATAAGGAAAATTATGGAAAAGAATATCATTTTATCTGTCAACGAGAGTAACAAGGTTTTGGTAAACGACAACTTAGTCAAGGCTATCGCACGTATCACCAAAGGCTTCGGGATGCCTTTGGAATGGTTACGGAAATATTATTCTCAGGTTATAGAGAAGGAGATAACAACAAAGCAGACTATGCTTCTGCTGGAAACACAGTCTGCTTTTGTATTGGGTATCTTCCCAGTAGATTGCTCTCTAATCTTCCGCGCTATATGCGGCGGATGGTTTGTGTGGAGTCTACTGAGATGTAGAAAGGAATTCTAAAACATCTGAGCTACACGCTCAATACCTGCCACAAGGGTGTCTACTTCTTCCTTGGTGTTATATAGGGCAAAACTTGCTCTTACGGTACCGAGGATGCCTAGACGATCCATCAGGGGTTGTGCACAATGATGACCGGTACGAACGGCTATGCCCAAACGGTCGAGCAATGTACCCATATCCATGTGGTGGATATCGCGTACAAGGAAACTGATAACGGCATCCTTAGGGTCTGCTGTACCAAAAATACGCATTCCATCGATGTTCTTCATCTTCTCGGTAGCATAGCGGGTAAGCATTTGTTCGTGAGCCTCGATATTGTCCATACCAAGAGCGGAAACGTATTCTATAGCCTTGGCTAATCCGTTGCTTGCTACATAGTCTGGTGTGCCGGCTTCAAATTTCAAAGGGGGACGCTCGAAGGTGGTACCTGCGAAACTTACATTGGCTATCATCTCACCACCTCCCTGATATGGAGGTAACTTATCGAGCCAGTCTTCTTTACCATAGAGTACACCTATACCTGTAGGACCATAGATCTTATGACCACTGAAGACGAAGAAGTCGCAATCCATGTCTTGCATGTCTACCTTGAAATGTGGTGTGCTCTGGGCGCCATCTACCATAACGGGTACATCGTGTGCATGGGCTATTTTGATGATTTCCTTTACAGGATTTATCGTTCCCATCACATTACTTACTTGGGTGACACTGACGATCTTGGTCTTGTTCGTGAACAATTTCTCGAATTCATCGAGTTCCAATTCTCCTTCATCGGTCATCGGAATCACCTTGAGCACGATACCTTTCTTTTGGGCTTGCAACTGCCATGGCACAATATTGCTATGATGTTCCATCGTGCTGACAATGACTTCGTCACCTTCGTGCATGAAGGCATCACAAAAACTGGAGGCAACAAGATTCAATCCTTCTGTGGTGCCACGGGTAAACACAATTTCTGTCGTAGACTTGGCATTGAGAAACTTACGTACGGTCTCACGTGCGGCCTCATGGAGTTCAGTGGCCTGCTGACTCATCCAATGTATGCCACGATGTACATTGGCATTGACATTAAGATACTCATCGCGCATGGCATCGAGCACACAGAGTGGCTTCTGTGTGGTTGCTGCATTGTCGAGATACACCAATGGTTTATCATAGACTTTGCGCGATAATATCGGAAAATCTTCCCTTACCTTATCTATATTATACATAGTCTCTTATTTACAAAGTTTGCAGCCTTCACATTTATTGAGTTGACCGCGGAAACGCATTTCTACCAGATGATGCAGACGATCGCGCAATGGTTCCAACTCCATTTTGTCGATGACTTCGTTGATAAATGCGAATTCAAGCAGTAGTTTGGCTTCTTCTACGCTAATTCCGCGCTGCTGCATATAGAACATCGCTGCATCGTTGAGTTGACCGACCGTTGAGCCGTGATTACATTTCACGTCATCTGCATAGATCTCCAGCATTGGCTGTGTATACATACGGGCCTCCTTGGTAGTACATAGGTTCTGATTGGTCTCCTGTGAGGTTGTCTTCTGTGCATCTTTGCGTACCAACACCTTACCGGCAAAGGCTCCTACGGCTTTATCGTTGAGCACATACTTGTAAAGTACATTACTGTCACAATGTCCTACCTGATGGTCTACCAAAGTATTATTGTCTACATGTTGACTCTTATCGGCAATCACACAACCATTACAATGGCATTCTGCACCTTCACCCTTGAATACAAGGTTGAGCATATTACGGGTGGTACCATTATGGAGGGTTATCACATTATGGTTCACACGACTGTTGGCTTGCTGATCGATATATACATTGCTCACGCGTACATTCTTGTAGTGGGTCTCCTCCAAACAGTTAAGTTCCAGACTTGCATTCTCACCTACATAGGCCTCTATCACCTGTGTGCTAAGGAAATTACGGTCGTCGGCAGCATGGTCGCAGAAGAGGAACTTAGCCTCGGCACCTTCCTCCAAGACAATCAACACACGACGGTTTATCATCAAGTCGACATCAGAACGAAGTATGTTGATGACCTGAACGGCACGGTCTACCTTGGTATTCTTAGGTACATATACGAAAAGGCCATCCTGCGCCAACATGGTGTTCAATGCTGTTATCGCATCTTCTTTGGTCTTCGCTATTTGAGCATAATATTTAGCGATGAGTTCGGGCTTTTCTGTAGCTATACGATTCAGAGAATCGATGATGACACCATCTGGAAGAGCTACCTTTGGCAATGCTTTCGTGTAGAAGGCATCGTTTACAACAAAGTAAAGGGATGTACTCAGATTAGGAACATCGCACTTGAAAGCTTCATAAGGATCGACAGGAATCTCCAAACGGTTCAGGTTCAAACCATAATTGGGTTCGAAGAGTTCCTGCATATTGGTATATTTATATCGCTCGACCTTACGATTCGGGAAGCCCTGTGCTTTGAAATCTTCGAAAGCCTGATCGCGCACCGCATTCAATGGAGCCGAACTATGATCAAAGATCATCTGGCGAGCTTCACTGTATAAATCGATATATTGTTTTTCGCTACTCATTATTCAAACTTAAATCTATGATTTCATCGGCGAATATTATTCACCATACTCTGCATCTGCCTTTTCTTTAATCCAGTCGTATCCGCGCTTTTCTATTTCCTTGGCCAACTCCGGACCTGCTGTCATCACGATGCGACCCTTATATAGTACATGTACAACATCTGGCTTGATCATATCGAGTAAGCGCTCGTAATGAGTGATAACAATTGTAGAGGTCTTCTCGTTATGCATCTTGTTGACTCCCTCTGCTACGATACGCATAGCATCAACATCAAGACCTGAGTCGGTTTCATCGAGGATACTCAACTTTGGTTCGAGCATAGCCATCTGGAAGATTTCGTTACGCTTCTTCTCACCACCGGAGAAACCTTCGTTTACAGAACGATGAGCCAGTTTGCTATCTAGTTCTACAAGACTACGTTTCTCGCGCATGAGTTTCATGAATTCTGCAGCCTTCAATGGTTCTTTACCTTCATACTCTCGCTTGGCATTCACGGCAGCCTTCATAAAGTTGGTCATACTAACACCAGGGATTTCTACCGGGTATTGGAAACTGAGAAAAAGGCCTTCACGAGCACGATCCTCTGGTTTCATATCCAGAAGGTTCTTGCCATTGAAGATGGCCTCACCACCTGTCACCGTATAAAGTGGATTACCAGTAAGGACGGCACTCAAAGTAGACTTACCAGAACCATTAGGACCCATGATGGCGTGTACTTCGCCATCTTTTACTGTAAGGTTGATGCCTTTCAATATCTCTTTGCCAGCAATTGTGGCCTGTAAATTCTTTACTTCTAACATAATAATTTTACTTTACATGATTATATATACCTTATCCTACAGTACCCTCCAGTGATACGGAAAGAAGTTTCTGAGCCTCTACAGCAAACTCCATCGGAAGTTTGTTCAGTACGTCCTTGGCATAACCGTTGACGATAAGACCTACGGCTTCCTCGGTAGGAATTCCTCGCTGATTGCAATAGAAGAGTTGGTCTTCACTAATCTTTGAGGTGGTTGCTTCATGCTCTACAATGGCGGTATCATTGTGTATATCCATATATGGGAAGGTGTGTGCTCCACAATTACTACCTAACAGCAAACTGTCGCAAGAACTATAGTTGCGGGCATTATCGGCATTACTTGTGGCACGGACAAGTCCTCGATAGGAATTCTGACTATATCCCGCAGAGATTCCCTTTGATATGATGGTACTCTTGGTATTCTTTCCCATATGGATCATCTTGGTACCGGTGTCGGCTTCCTGATGATGGTTGGTAACAGCTACACTATAGAATTCTGCAACGGAGTTGTCACCACGGAGAACGCATGAAGGATATTTCCAGGTAATAGCAGAGCCCGTCTCTACCTGTGTCCAACTTAGTTTTGAGTTTACGCCACGCAAGTCTCCGCGTTTCGTCACTAGGTTGAGCACTCCACCCTTTCCGTTCTCATCTCCCGGATACCAGTTCTGAACTGTAGAATACTTCACCTCTGCATTGTTGTTGACAACGATTTCAACAACAGCTGCATGCAACTGGTTTTCGTCACGCATCGGGGCTGTACATCCTTCCAGATAACTTACATAAGAATCGTCATCCGCAACGATAAGTGTACGTTCAAACTGTCCCGTGTTACGTGCATTGATACGGAAATAGCTACTCAACTCCATTGGGCAACGTACTCCCTTAGGAATATAGACAAAGGAACCGTCACTAAATACAGCACTATTCAGCGCAGCAGAGAAATTATCGCGATAAGGAACTACTGAACCCAGATACTGACGAACCAGATCTGGATGGTTCTTGACAGCCTCACCGATAGAAGAGAAGATAATACCCTTCTCGGCCAGTTTTTCCTTAAATGTTGTCTTCACAGAAACTGAGTCCATGATGGCATCCACGGCAGTACCGCTAAGTGCCAAACGCTCTTCCAAAGGAATACCCAGTTTATCGAACGTCTTTTCCAGCTCAGGATCAATCTCCTTGTTGGCCGGTTTCTTTGCCATAGGGTCGGCATAATAGGAAATTTCCTGGAAATCGATTTCCGGTACGTGGACATGACCCCATTTGGGAACAGGGAGTGTCTGCCAGTAACGGAAAGCTTTCAGACGGAAGTCGAGCAACCACTCTGGCTCACCCTTCTTCTTAGAAATCAGTCGAACGACATCTTCGTTCAAACCTTTTGGTATGACATCAGTCTGTACATCGGTGGTAAAGCCATACTCGTACTTCTTATCGGCCACCTCCTTGACAAACTCGTTTTGATTGATTTGCGCCATATTATTAATACCTATTTAAATATATAGGGACGGACTTCTTTTAAGATCCGTCCCTATGAATGGTATAACAAACACAATGCCAAGCCCTTAAGCTGGGCACAAATGTTACTAAAGTTTCTGTTCAACCTCGATTTCGGTGAATGTCTCAATGATATCACCTGACTCGATGTCATTATAGTTAACCAAGCTGATACCACACTCGAGACCTGTTGCGACCTCTTTAGCATCATCCTTATAACGCTTCAATGCGTTGATTGGTGCGGTATGGACTACTATTCCGTCTCTTACGACACGTGCCTTGTCCTTGGCATGTACTTTACCCTCGGTAACGATACCACCGGCAACAGTACCCACCTTACTGATTCTAAAGACTTGCTTAACTTCAATTTGACCGGTAACAACTTCTTTCTTCACCTTATCAAGCATACCGACCATAGCGCTCTTGATATCATCGATAGCATCGTAGATGATAGAATAGGTGTTGATCTCGACTCCTTCACGGTCGGCAAGGCGACGTGCATCGGCTGAAGGACGAACCTGGAATCCTACGATGATGGCATCAGATGCTGACGCAAGCATGACATCGTTCTCTGAAATCTGACCTACGGCCTTGTTGATAACGTTCACCTGAACCTTCTCGGTACTCAACTTGATAAATGAATCTGATAGTGCTTCCACTGATCCATCGGTATCACCCTTGACGATGATGTTAAGTTCGTGGAACTCACCACGTGCGATACGATGAGAGATATCACCCAATGTAAGACGCTTCTGAGTACGCAATCCTTGTTCACGCTGCAACTGCTCACGCTTGTTGGCAATCTCACGTGCTTCCTGATCTGTGTCGATAACGTGGAACTGATCACCTGCTGTTGGAGCACCATTCAAACCGAGAATGATAGCTGCTGAAGCTGGACCAGCCTCATCAACACGACTGTTACGCTCATTGAACATGGCTTTGACACGACCCCAAGAGGTTCCTGCCAATACGATATCACCAATTTTCAAGGTACCGTTGCTTACCAATACGGTAGAAACATAGCCACGACCTTTATCGAGAGAAGACTCGATGACGGTTCCGGTAGCCTTACGATTAGGGTTTGCCTTCAAGTCAAGCATATCTGCTTCAAGGAGAACTTTCTCCATCAATTCATCTACACCAATGCCCTTCTTGGCACTAATCTCCTGACACTGATATTTACCACCCCACTCTTCTACCAAGAGGTTCATCTGTGCCAAGTCTTCACGGATCTTGTCTGGGTTGGCTCCTGGCTTATCGATCTTGTTGATAGCAAATACCATAGGAACACCTGCTGCCTGAGCATGAGCGATAGCCTCCTTGGTGGTAGGCATCACAGAGTCATCAGCAGCGATGATAATAATCGCAATATCGGTAACCTGTGCACCACGGGCACGCATAGCAGTGAAGGCTTCGTGACCTGGAGTATCGAGGAATGTCACCTTACGACCATTCTTCAATGTGACACCATAAGCACCAATATGCTGGGTAATACCACCTGCCTCACCGGCAATCACATTGGTGTTGCGTATATGGTCGAGCAAAGAGGTCTTACCATGGTCTACGTGACCCATCACGGTTACGATTGGAGCACGAGAAACCAAATCGTTTTCATCATCCTCTTCCTCACTTACGGCCTCCTGTACCTCTGCACTTACATATTCTGTCTTGAATCCGAACTCTTCGGCTACAAGGTTGATGGTCTCTGCATCCAAACGCTGGTTGATAGACACCATCAAACCTACACCCATCAAAGTAGAAATAACCTGAGTAACGGAAACGTCCATCATCGTAGCCAACTCACTTACGGTAACGAACTCTGTAAGTTTCAGCGTCTTACTTTCTCTCTGTTCTGCACTTGCTTCCTTTTGGAGCTTTTCCTGAACAGCCTCACGCTTCTCTTTACGATATTTAGCACCCTTCTTGTTCTGATTCTGCTTATTAGTAAGACGAGCAAGCGTCTCTTTTACCTGACGTGCTACATCTTCCTCGTTTACCTCCAGCGGTTTCTGGTTACGCTTACGGTTATTCTTCTTATTGCGATTCTTCTTATTATTGTTATCATTCTGCTGATTAGCAGCAGCATTGATATCTACACGCTCTTTATTGATGCGTACACGCTTCTTGCGATCGCTATGCATCTGAGCGGCTTTCTCTTCACGTTCACGACGCTTCTCTTCTTTACTCTTCTTCTTAGGACGAGTGCTCTGATTGAGCGAAGAAAGGTCGATCTTACCCAAAACCTTTGGTTCATTTGCAGCCAACTTCTTCTCACTCTTCAAGGTAAAGACCGCAGAAGTGTTTTCTGCCGGCTTTGTCTCCTTAGGTTCTGCCTTTGGAGCTTCAACCTTCTTCTCTGGTTTTGCCTCTACCTTCGGAGCCTCTTTAGGAGTCTCCTTAGGAGCTGCAACAGTTTGTAACTGTGCAGCAAGCTTTTCTACCTTTGGAGTAGACTTGGCAGGCTCATGGCTGACGGCAGCAGCCTCTTTTTTAGGAGCCTCCTTATGCTCTTGAGGAGCAGCAGATTTTGCAGAAGGCTTCTTGCCGATACTGTCAAGATCGATCTTGCCCAGAGGAGTAAACTTCTGAGGGCCATCGGCCTTAACTGGTTTTTCAGCGTTGGCGTCATTCTGCTCTGGTGCACGCTTCTTATCTTTAGGTTTCTTCTGGGAGATCATTTTCTCGGCCTGACTACGAACCTCTGCATCCTGCTTGAACTGGCTTTCCAAAGCCTTATACTGTTCATCATTCAACTTGAAGTTCAGGTCGGCTTTCACCTCACCCAGGTTTTGCTTGCTTTCTAGGAATTCAACTGCCGTTTGAAGTCCTATGTTTAATTCACGAAGTGCTTTGTTTAATCTGATGCTCATTAATTATCCTTTTTCAAATTCTGCGTTCAATACTTTAATTACATTGTCAACGGTCTCTTCTTCCAAGTCGGCCTTTTCGATAAGCATATCACGAGGTGCGTTAAGTACCTGACGTGCTGTATCAAGACCGATACCCTTGATAGCATCGATAACCCATTGATCAATTTCGTCAGAGAATTCATCCAAGTAAATATCATCCTCAGCTTCGTTCTCGTCAATCTCACGGAATACATCGATAGTGTATTCGGTAAGCATTGAAGCCAACTTGATATTCAAACCGCCACGGCCAATTGCGAGGCTTACCTCTTCTGGCTGCAAATATACCTCAGCTTTCTTGTTCTCGTCATCAATATTGATGCTTGAGATTTTAGCTGGGCTCAATGCACGCTGGATGAATAGTTTTGTATTATCGGTGTAGTTGATTACATCGATATTTTCATTGCAAAGTTCACGAACGATACCGTGTACACGGCTTCCCTTCACACCGACGCAAGCTCCTACTGGATCGATACGCTCATCGAAGCTCTCCACAGCAATCTTAGCGCGCTCTCCTGGCATACGGGCAATACGGCGGATGGTTATCAATCCTTCGTTGATCTCCGGTACCTCAGCCTCAAGCAAACGCTCCAAGAATGTAGGACTGGTACGACTCAGGATAATCTTAGGATTATTGTTCTCATTATCTACACGAGCGATGACAGCACGAACGGTTTCTCCCTTGCGATACTGATCAGAAGGAATCTGCTCGCTCTTAGGCAAGATAAGTTCGTTATTCTCATCGTCTACGATAAGAACTTCGCGCTTCCATATCTGATAGACCTCACCAGAGATAATCTGACCTACACGGTCTTTATACTTATTATATAATGAGTCGTGCTCCAACTCGAGAATCTTACTAGCCAAGGTTTGACGAAGGTTCAAAATCGCACGACGACCAAACTTATTGAAATCGACAGTCTCACTAACTTCCTCGCCTACTTCGTAATCTGGTCCTATCTTCTGAGCTTCGGTAAGTGAGATCTCCTTGTTTTCATCCTGAACTTCACCATCTGCCACAACGACACGCGTACGGTAGATTTCAAAGTCACCCTTATCTGGGTTGACGATAACATCGAAGTTTTCATCACTACCAAATATCTTAGCAAGCACATTACGGAAACTCTCTTCCAACACACTCACCATAGTAGTACGATCGATATTCTTGGTCTCCTTGAATTCCTTGAATGAATCGATCATGCTTACAGTTTCTTCTAGAATCTTCTTTGCTGCCATAGCTTATTTGAAACTTATTAAGTATTTTGTATATTTTATATTATCCATCTGGAAGGTATGATCTACATCCATCTTCACAGGACGCTTCTTACCTTCTACCTTTACCTTTTCATTGACAGTAACTACAAAGTCATTGCCGTCAACACTCTTCAAGACTCCTTGGATTTTCTTTCCTTCTGCAGTGAGCACTTCAACTTCTTTACCAATGTTATTCAAATACTGCTGCTCAACTTTGAAGGGCTGGCCAAGACCAGCAGAACCAACCTCAAGTTCGAAATCTTCTTCTTCACGATCGAGATGTTCCTCGATGTACTTGCTCAATTCGGCGCAGTCTTCTATCCATACGCCATCAGCATGATCAATTTCTACTACGATCCTGTCGTCCTGACTAATTTGAATGTCTACCAGGAAATACTCCTTGTCCTGAAGCCATTCGTCGACTAATTTTTTTACGACGTTTTTGTCTATCATATCATCCTTATTAAAATAAAATGAGGAGCTCTGATTGAGCCCCTCATTCCACTGAACGTTGCAAAATTAGTAATAATTTCGCAAGCAGCCAAATAAAAGTATAAAATTCTTTATATTAGTTGCACATTTTCAAAGAAATGAGCATATTATTTCTTCTTTGGTGTCAGCAATTTCTGATATTCCATCTTATTCTGTATCAACCGCATGGCTTCTTTCATCTGTCGGTCGTAACGCAAATTCAACTGGGTGCTTCCTGCCTGATAATAATATGCGGCAACGATGTCTGTCTCGATGAGTTGCTTGATAGCTTCCTTATTGTAATCTAAGTCTTTTGCCACATTATGCTTCAACTTCTTCTGAAGGGCTTCAAATTCCGGTTTAGCGTCATCGTAATAGCCTTCAAACTTAGCCAACTTTACTAGGTCTTTCAGATATTTTTCGGTCTCACGATCATACTTGAAATCGGCCTTCAATACGCGTTGCTTAAAATCGTTGTATTCTGCATCTGTCAACTCGAACTTATCTGGAGAGGCTATCGAAGGATGCTTGGCGATGAAGTCTACTTCATAGTTGAGCAGAACTTCTGAACTATCACGAGCTCCTGCCAAATAGAAACAGATATTTGGTAATGTATCTGCTTTTACCTCCAAGTCGGGCTTGATACCACCACCATCGCGTACTTCTCTACCATTGGCCGTATGGAAAACTCTCGTAAGTGAGTCTGCCACATGTTCTACAGAACCGCCATTCTTATGTTTATAGTTAATCGCCTGAATACAACGTCCCGAAGGTATATAATAATGTGCGGTCGTGAGTTTGAGTTGACCGTTATAGGCTACATCCACAGGCACCTGAACCAGACCTTTACCGAAGGTACGTGTTCCGAGTACGACGGCACGATCTAGATCTTGTAACGAACCACAGGTTATCTCACTCGCACTGGCCGTATTACCATTTACCAAGACGACAATAGGCATCACGGTATCTATAGGTTCTACCGTAGTCTTATATTCTCGATTGGCACGAGCTAACTTTCCCTTGGTCTTCACCAGTGTGATATCCTTTGGCACAAACATATTAACGATTTCCACGGCTTGCTGCAATGAACCGCCACCATTGTTTCTCAGATCAAAGATCAAGCCTTTTGCACCTTGTCGCTTCAAGTCGATGAAAGCTCGACGTACATCCTTAGCACAACTTTCGGTAAACGAATTCAAGTTGATATATCCGATCTGATTCTCCTGCATACCATAATAAGGTAAATAAGGCAACTGGATTGAACGACGAGTCACCTTCATTTTCATAGTCTTACCAGTAGTTGGTCGCTTCACTTTAATTATAAAAGAAGAACCTGCATCACCACGCAGATGACTGCTCACATAACTTACGTCCTTATCTGTCATCAAGGTATCATCGATACTTAGTATAATATCACCTTTCTTCAATCCTGCCTCTGCAGCCGGCATATCTTTATACGGTTCATCGATGACCACACGTTTCAATTGCTGATTATATCTGATCAAGGCGCCGATACCAGCATATTTACCGGTAAGCATCTGTTGCAGGTTCTTCACCTTATTCTCAGGATAATACTCTGTATAAGGATCTAAACTGCGTAACATCTGATCGATACCATTACCAATAACTTCATCGGCATCAAGTGTGTCTACATACATCATGTCAAGATAACGATAGACATCGGTAAACACCTCTAGATTCTTCGTCACCTTAAAATTGTGGTCGTTATCTACCTGGGCCATCACTGGCAATGTGGCCAGGATGAGAAGTGAAATAATTATTTTCTTCATGACAAATCGAATTATGACCACAAAAGTACTATATAAAAGCGGTAAAATGGTCAAAAAACAGAAAAAATTAGTGTATTTTACATTTTTCATGAAATTTTTCTCGAAAATATTTGGTGGAATAAAATATTTGCCTTACCTTTGCACTCGCAATCAAGCAAACAATGATTGTTAAATGCTTCAATAGCTCAGTTGGTTAGAGCACCTGACTGTTAATCAGGGGGTCGTTGGTTCAAGCCCATCTTGAAGCGCTAAAAAGGAATTACTTCGGTAATTCCTTTTTTGTTTTTATACACTTTAAGTAGGATTACAACTCAAATGTACTGAATCACAAGCTATTCATTAGATCCACTGCTGCATACCGAGTTGCGATTGGCTGTCATATCGCTGTTCATCAGTACCGAGGAAACCGATTTCCCCTACCAGACAGAAAGCCTTCGAGAAATACGTTGATGCATTACGTAGCTACCTAAAAGTGAAATAATATTTGTACTTATCTAGATATCTTGTATGTACCACGGCCGTGGTACAAGTGTACGACGGTCGTGACACACTTATGCGACGACCGTCGCACACCAATACCACGGTCGTCGCACACACAACGGAACAAGGAAGAAACAAATAAGTTTCTCTTTGCTCCTCAAAACAATACTATTTATACTCGTAAGGCTCTCATCGCATTCAGCACAGCCAACACCATCACTCCGACATCTGCAAAGACTGCAAGAGACATGGACGCTAGACCAAAGGTAGCAAGGACAAGTACCAACACTTTAACGATAATGGCAAACCAAACATTCTGGGAAGCTATACCTATCGTTCGACGAGCTATACGAACTGCCAAGGCTATCTTGGATGGTTTGTCATCCATGAGTACTACGTCGGCGGCTTCTATGGCTGCATCACTACCTAACCCGCCCATTGCGATACCAACATCTGCACGAGCGAGAACGGGGGCATCATTGATACCGTCACCGACAAAAGCAAGATTCTTATCAGGGGATTTTTTCTGGAGAAGTTGCTCTACTTGTGATACTTTATCGGCTGGAAGTAATTCGGCACGATAAGCATCAAGTTGTAACTGATGAGCTACAAACGCTCCCACTTCTTCTTTATCACCCGTAAGCATCACTATATAGCTTATTCCTAGATGTTTCAAAGCAGAAATAGCTTCACGAGAATCTGACTTTATCTTGTCGGAAATAACAATATGACCGGCATATTCCCCATCTACGGCAACATGAACGATTGTACCAACATGGTTTTTACATGCTTCACAGGCATGGATATTGACTCCTACTGTTTCCATCATCTTGGCATTTCCCACACAGACAACACGACCATTCACTTCGGCTTGAATGCCATGACCTGCTATCTCGCATATATTCTCTATCTTACAGTCATCTGCTTCATCGGGATAAGCTTCACGCAATGCTGTGGCTATAGGATGAGTGGAATATCGCTCTACATGGGCAGCCAGATGAAGTAGTTCTTTCTCATCGAATTGTTCCGGATGTACTGCATCTACGGCAAAGATACCACAGGTGAGGGTTCCTGTCTTGTCAAAAACGACCGTATCAATATGGGCCAAAGCATCCATATAATTTCCACCCTTGATCAGGATTCCATGTCGGGATGCTCCTCCGATGCCTCCGAAGAATGTAAGAGGAACGGAGATTACCAAAGCACAAGGACAACTGACCACCAAGAAAGTCAAGGCACGATATAGCCATACTGGGAAAGATTCGGCATAATGATCTGCAAAGAATGGTGGAAGAAAAGCCAAGGCGATTGCCAAAAATACAACTATTGGGGTATAGATGTGGGCGAATTTTGTAATAAAGGATTCACTACGTGACTTGTTCTTGCTAGCTTTTTCTACAAGATCGATAATCTTGGAGGCGGTTGATTCTCCGAAACTCTTCTCTACCTTGATTTTCAACAAGCCTGAGATGTTTACACAACCTGAAATAATTTGTTCTCCTACTTCTATACTACTGGGGACACTCTCACCTGTAAGTGCAAGGGTATTGAGGGTAGATCGTCCTTCTATAACGCTACCATCCATTGGCACCTTCTCACCCGGTTTGATGATTATTGTTTCACCAACAGATATGGTTTCCGGACTCACTGTTAACAGTTCTCCATGACGAAGTACATGGGCTGTATCAGGACGAATGTCCATCATCTTGGAAATGGAATCTCTACTTTTATCCTCGGCATAATCTTCAAACAATTCTCCTATCTGGAAGAATAACATCACAAAGACCGCTTCCGTAAACTGTGGTTCTACACCTGGAAGAAAGCTTATAAGTAATGCGCCTATCGTGGCAATACTCATCAGAAAGTCTTCGTCGAAAGGGTCTCCTTCCATGACACCTTCCATTGCCTCACCAAGCACGTCATAACTGACAAGGAAATAAGGCACGAGATATACGATAAGTAGTTGCCACATCGGCAACACACAATATATCTCCACAAGCCAGGCTCCCAAAAGAAGTACGGCAGAACTGATTACTCTCAATAGTTTTTTGTTCATCTTATCTTGCTTTTTGTTTTCTTTCTGATGCAAAGATAAGACGAAGATAATGCAACTTGGTTGCAAAGTAAACTTTTATTTAAAGATGGGGATAAAAAAGTCCCGCAATCTTACGACTGCGGGACTATTATATATAATAATGTGTAATCTACTGATTATTCTGCATTATTGTTCTCATGCTTCTCGTCATTGTGACGGCGCTCATTACGACGACGTGGACGACGCTCGCGCTCTACATAACCTTCTGGTTTTGGAAGAAGAGCACGATGAGAGAGTTTATACTTACCTGTCTTAGGATCAATCTCAAGTAACTTAACCTTGATCTTATCACCTTCCTTGATGCCAGCCTCTTCAACGGTCTCAAGACGCTTCCAATCGATCTCAGAGATATGGAGCAAGCCATCCTTACCTGGAAGAATCTCTACGAAGCAGCCATAAGGCATAACACTACGAACAGTACCCTCGTAAACTTCACCGACCTCAGGGATAGCAACGATACCCTTGATCTTAGCCAAAGCTGCATCGATACTTTCCTTATTAGGAGCAGAAACCTGAACCTTACCTACACCATCAGCCTCATCGATGGTGATAGTAGCACCGGTCTCTTCCTGCATCTGCTGGATAATCTTACCACCAGGACCGATAACAGCACCAATAAACTCTTTAGGTATTGTGAATGCCTCGATACGTGGTACTTGTGGCTTCAGCTCTGCACGTGGCTCAGAGATTGTCTTCATCATCTCATCCATGATGTGCTCACGACCAGCCTTAGCCTGCATCAAAGCCTTCTCAAGGATTTCGAAAGAAAGACCATCACACTTGATATCCATCTGTGTAGCTGTCAAACCATCACGTGTACCTGTGGTCTTGAAGTCCATATCACCTAAGTGGTCCTCATCACCAAGGATATCACTCAAGATAGCATACTTATCCTCGCCAGGGTTCTTGATAAGACCCATAGCAATACCTGATACAGGTTTCTTCATTGGAACACCAGCATCCATCAAGGCAAGAGTACCTGCGCATGTTGTAGCCATAGAAGATGAGCCATTAGACTCAAGAACCTGACTAACCAAACGTACGGTATATGGATAGTCTGCAGGAATCTGATCCTTCAATGCACGCCATGCCAAATGACCGTGACCTATCTCACGACGACCTACGCCACGCTGAGCCTTAGCCTCACCGGTAGAGAATGGAGGGAAGTTGTAGTGAAGAAGGAAGCGCTGGTAACCACGATTAAGAACACCGTCAACCAACTTCTCATCCAACTTAGTACCTAAAGTACAGGTAGAAAGAGACATTGTCTCACCACGCTGGAAAATTGCACTTCCGTGAGGCATTGGAAGAGGAGATACCTCGCACCAGATAGGACGGATATCGGTTGTTGCACGACCATCGAGGCGAAGACCCTCATCGAGGATACAACGACGCATAGCATCACGCATAACATCATCATAATAACGCTTAGCCTCTGCATGCTTCTCTTCTAGTTCGTCTTCTGAAAGATCTGTATGAGCTGCATCATACTTCTCAAGGAACTCTGCCAACAACTGATCGAAAGCGTCTGAACGCTCGTGCTTAGGGAGAGCCTTGTGGTTGATGTCATAAGCTGGCTGATAAAGTTCGTCCTTGATCTGCTGACGAAGTTCCTCGTCATTGATCTCGTCATCATACTCACGCTTCTTGTCAGTACCAAGTTCTTTAGCCAACTCATCCTGAAGTTCACACATTGGTTTGATAGCCTCGTGAGCAGCCTTCAAAGCGTTGATCAAGTCAAGCTCTGAAACTTCTTTCATTTCACCCTCTACCATCATGATGTTGTCTTTGGTAGCGCCAACCATCAAATCCATATCAGCCTCTTCCATCTGCTGGAATGTAGGGTTGATAACAAACTCACCATTGATACGGGCAACACGAACTTCAGAAATAGTATATTCAAAAGGAATGTCTGAACAAGCCATAGCTGCTGATGCTGCAAAACCAGCAAGTGCGTCTGGCTGATCTACGCCATCCGCAGAAAGCAACATAACCTGTACATAGACCTCACAGTGATAGTCTGATGGGAATAATGGACGAAGAGCACGGTCTACAAGACGTGAAGTAAGGATCTCTTCATCGCTAGCTTTGCCTTCGCGCTTGGTAAATCCACCTGGGAAACGACCAGCAGCACTATACTGCTCACGATAATCTACCTGCAAAGGCATAAAATCTGTACCCGGAACTGCCTCTTTGGCTGCACAAACGGTTGCGAGAAGTACAGTATTTCCGAGTCTTAATACTGCGGAGCCGTCAGCCTGTTTTGCAACCTTTCCGGTCTCAATTGAGATGGTTCTTCCATCTGGCAATTGAACTGTTTTCGTAATTACGTTCATCTAAAAATTTAAAACTTTATTGTTTTCACTAAACATCTTAATATAAAACTCCGCAAAGATACCTATTTAATATGAGAAAAACAAAACTTTGGCACTTTATTTCTATATTTTTCAGAAATTATCTTTCCATTTGTTCATTTCTCCATGAAAATTTCTATCTTTGCAATCGATAATATAATGAAAATACTATAAACATGAAAATATCGAAATTCTTTTCAGTTGCTGCACTCATCGCTGCTGCGCTGACCATTTCTTCTTGCTCTAACAAGAAGTTCCACATCAATGGCAACATCGAGAATGCCAAAGATTCCATGCTTTATCTCGAAAACATCAGTCTTAACGGTCCTGTAAAAATTGATTCCGTAAAACTCGACGAGAATGGTGCCTTTGAATTCGACGAGGCTGCTATGGATTCTGTTACTCCTGAGTTCTATCGACTGAGAATTGCTAATCAGAGTATTAACCTCTCTATCGACTCTACAGAAACTATAACCGTAAAGGCTGCTTGGCCTACGATGGCTACCAAATATGATGTTTCCGGTTCTGAGAACTGTACTAGAATTAAGGAACTTTCTTTCATGCAGATGCAATTACAGGGAACAATCAATGCTATCGCTGCAAACAACAATATCGGTTTAGACTCTACCGAACTAGCCATAAAGATGGTTTTGGAGAAATATAAGGACAATATAAAGCGTAACTATATCTTCAAAGCTCCTATGCAGGCTTCTTCTTACTATGCTTTGTTCCAGACAATCCAACTGGGAAACACGAATAATTTGATTTTCAATCCTCGTGCCAACAAAGAAGATGTACAGGTTTTTGCTGCCGTTGCTACAAGTTGGGACACTTATTATCCTGGTTCTGAACGCGGAAAGAATCTTCACAACATCGCTATTGAGGGTATGAAGAATATTAGAATCGTTCAAGCTGAACATGCACAGCAACAAATTGAGGTCAGCAAGGTGAAGGTTTCGAACATCATCGACCTAGCTCTAACTGATAACAAGGGTAACGTTCGCAGACTTACTGATCTGAAAGGAAAAGTTGTATTACTCGACTTCCATATGTTCCAGACAAGCGAAAGTACAAAAAGAATTATGATGCTTCGCGACCTGTACAACAAATATCATGCTGCCGGTCTTGAAATCTATCAGGTTTCTGTAGACCCTGACGAGCATTTCTGGAAAACTCAGACCGCTGCCCTTCCTTGGATTTCTGTCCGCGACGAGGATGGCATTCAGGGACAAAGCCTCATTCAGTACAACGTACAGAGCATCCCTACCTTCTTCTTAATTGACAGAAACAATTCACTTTATAAGAGAGACTCGCAGATTTCAAATCTCGACGCAGAAATTAAGGCATTGCTGTAACCCAGCAATGCCTAAAACATAATAATCATATCATGCTAAAACGTATCATTATATTATCGGCTGTGGCAATCTCTGCCATGAGCGCTCACGCAAAATTGAAACTTTCTCACCTGATTGGTGACAATATGGTTATTCAGCAGAATAGTGATGTAAGGCTTTGGGGATGGGATAACCCCGGTAAATCTGTAAAGATAAATACCAGTTGGTCTAGCCAAGAATATTCTGTAAAAACGGACAAGGACGGAAGATGGATTGTAAAAGTCCAAAGTCCAGCAGCCAGTTACACACCTTTATCCATATCATTCAGCGACGGAGAAGACCGTATCGAACTCAAGAACATTCTTTCGGGAGAAGTTTGGGTTTGTGCTGGGCAGAGCAATATGGAAATGCCTATAAAAGGTTTCAGCAATTGTCCAATAGAAGGTTACAATAAAACCGTAATGGAAGCCAACAATTATAAGAGTATCCACTACATAAAAGTTCCTAGTGTGATGAGCATGAAGCCATTGGAAGATGCCGATTGTAAATGGGCAGAGATCAATTCTAATACCGTCGGCGAGGCCTCAGCTACAGGATATTTCTTTGCACAGTGTCTCAATCGTGCACTCAATGTACCTGTAGGATTAGTTATGGCAAACAAAGGCGGTTCTAGAGTAGAAAGTTGGCTTACAAGGGAGAATCTGAAGAAATACACGGAAGAGCCGCTCGACACAAACAAATTAGTAAAGAAATATTCATGGGATTATCTTCGACCTCTAGTTTGGGGAAACGGAACCTTCAACCCAATTCTCAACTACACAGTAAAAGGAATTATCTTCTATCAAGGTTGTTCTAATGTAGGAACCGAAAAACCAAGTTATTCTTTCTTACTGGATTTACTCGTAAAACAATGGAGGAGTCAGTTCGGATTAGGAGAGATTCCTTTCTACTTTGTACAAATTGCTCCATATTGGTATGACAACGTCGACCAAACTGCGGCGGCCTTTCTACGCGAAGAGCAACTGAAAGCCAGTAAAATCATACCAAACAGCGGTATAGTCTGTACCAACGATTTAGTTTACCCTTGGGAGACTCAACAGATTCATCCTCGTCAGAAGCGCCAGGTTGGCGAAAGACTAGCATTCCAAGCACTCAACAAAACTTACGGAATGAAAAGTATTATCTGCGAAAGCCCCGAATTCGACCATATGACCGTGAAGGGAGACACAGCACTCATCTTCTTGAGAAACGATTATGAAACCATCTCTAGATACGAAGACTTCAAGGGATTTGAAATTGCTGGTGAAGATAGAGTTTTCCACCCTGCTGAAGTCTCTTACGACTGGAGAATAGGACTTATGGTAAAAAGTCCTGCCGTCAAGAAACCAGTATCTGTAAGATATTGCTTTAAGAATTTCCAACTCGGTAATGTAAAGAATGCCGGATTACTTCCACTATTCCCTTTCAGAACCGACAATTGGGATAAATAAAAACTAAATAGAATATACTTTGCATCCTTTAGATAAATTCAAATATTGTCCTATCTGTGGCTCCTCTCACTTTGAGGAACAAGACGAGAAAAGTAAACGTTGCAACGAATGCGGATTTGAATATTACATGAATCCCAGTAGTGCTAACGTGGCCTTGATTTTAAACGACAAAGAAGAACTTTTGGTGGTAAGGAGGGAAAAAGAACCTGCCAAAGGGACTCTCGATCTACCAGGAGGCTTCGCCGATATCGGAGAAACCTCCGAACAAGGTGTAATAAGGGAAGTAAAGGAGGAAACGGGATTGAATGTCAAAAAGGTGAGATACTTATTCAGTATTCCGAATAAATACAGATATTCCGACTTCGACATTCCGACACTCGATATGTTCTATCTCTGTCAGGTAGACGATTTCACCTCTTTGAAGGCCATGGACGACGCATCAGAAGTAAAATGGATAGCAATAAAAGACATACATCCCAAACAGTTTGGACTAAAATCCATACAACAAGGATTGATACAATTTATTAAGAAGATGCCATAACGCATCTTCTTAATTTTTTAGAATGAAATCTAAAAACATTAAAAATCTTAAAATTTTGCTTATATAATAAGGTACAAGCCAAAACTTTGCTTACTTTTGTGCCCCAAAAGAAGTACAAGCGAATATGCAAGAAAATTTAGTTATAGTCGAGAGCCCTGCAAAAGCAAAGACAATCGAAAAATTTTTAGGTGAAGATTTCAAAGTAATGTCTTCCTACGGACACATCCGCGATCTGAAGAAAAAGGAAATCAGTATCAACGAGAAGACCATGGAACCAACTTACGAAATTCCTCAAGAGAAGAAGGCACTTGTATCAGAACTCAAAGCAAATGCCAAACAGGCTAAAAAGATTTGGTTAGCATCCGATGAGGATCGCGAGGGAGAAGCTATCTCATGGCACCTTTGCGAAGTACTTGGTTTGGACGAGGAAAAGACTTCTCGTATCGTCTTTCATGAAATCACGAAATCGGCTATTCTTGAAGCTATCAAGAATCCACGCCATCTCGATATGAACTTAGTTAACGCCCAGCAAGCACGTCGTGTATTAGACCGCTTGGTTGGCTTTAAACTCTCTCCTGTGCTTTGGCGCAAGGTAAAGCCTGCACTGAGTGCCGGTCGTGTTCAGAGTGTCGCGGTAAGACTTATCGTAGAACGTGAACGCGAAATTCAAAAATTCAAAAGTGAACCTTACTTTAAGGTAAATGCGATCTTCGCTTTGATCGCCCCGGATGGAAGTGCTACTGAAGTGAAAGCAGAACTTGATAAGAGATTTGCTACCCACGATGAGGTAATCGCCTTCTTGGAAAAATGCAAGCAATCTACTTTCTCTGTAGAATCTGTAGCCAAGAAACCATTGAAGCGTTCTCCAGCCCCTCCTTTTACCACTTCTACCCTACAACAGGAAGCTGCCCGCAAGTTAGGTTTCACAGTAAGTCAAACCATGATGGTGGCTCAACGCCTTTACGAAGGTGGACGCATCACATATATGCGAACCGATAGTGTAAACTTATCTACATTGGCTATCAACACCAGTAAAGACGAGATCATCAAACTTTACGGTAAAGAATATAGTAAGCCACGCAACTATCAGACTCATTCTAAAGGTGCTCAAGAAGCCCACGAGGCCATCCGCCCTACTTACATGGATAAAGCTGAGATTGAGGGCACATCACAGGAGAAGCGTTTATACGATCTTATCTGGAAGAGAACCGCAGCTTCTCAGATGGCAGATGCTCAGATTGAGAAGACCACGGTGAATATCAACATCAGTGGTTGTGAAGAGAAATTCGTTGCCAATGGTGAATTCATCGCCTTCGATGGTTTTATCAAGGTATATCGTGAGTCTACCGATGAGGATGAAAACGGTGAAGATGCAGTACGCACATTACCATCCCTCAAAGAAGGAGATGACCTGCAGCGCAGAGAGATTACCGCAACGGAGAGATTCTCTCAGGGACCTATCCGATACACAGAAGCAAGTCTTGTAAGAAAACTAGAGGAGCTCGGCATCGGTCGCCCTTCTACATACGCACCAACTATTAGTACCATCCAGAATCGTGAGTACGTCACTAAAGGTGACAAACCTGGTGAAGAGCGTCCTTATACCATCGATACATTAAAAGGTATTCAGATTACACAGAAGACCAAAAAAGAGATGGCAGGTTCTGAGAAGGGAAAACTTCTGCCTACAGATATCGGAATCGTCGTAAATGACTTCCTAATGGAAAACTTCCCACATATCATGGACTACAACTTTACCGCAGAAGTAGAGCAGCAGTTTGATAAGATTGCCGAAGGCAAGGAAGAATGGGAAAAGATGATGAAGAACTTCGACAAAAAGTTTGAACCTGTTGTAGAAGAGGTACTAAACGCACGAAGCGAGCACAAAGCAGGAGAACGCGAGTTAGGTATCGACCCAGCAAGTGGCAAACCGGTATTCGTAAAGATCGGTCGTTTCGGCCCTGTTGCACAGATTGGCACTGCCGAAGATAAAGAAAAGCCACGCTTCTCTCAAATTCCAAAAGACAAGAGTATGGAGACCATCACATTGGAAGAGGCGCTCGAACTCTTTAAGTTACCACGAACATTGGGTACCTTCGAAGGTACCAAGGTAACTATCGGCGCCGGTCGTTTCGGACCTTATGTTCTCCACAACAAGAAATACGTTTCTATCCCTAAGGAGAAAGATCCGATGACCATAACCATCGAAGAGGCTGTCGTACTCATCGAAAAGAAACGTCAGGCAGAGAAAGAACGACATATCAAGAAATTCGAAGAAGATGAAAATATCGAAATCTTGAAAGGTCGTTTCGGACCGTACATCGTTTACGAAGGAAAGAACTTCCGTATCCCTAAAGACCTCCATGAAAAAGCTGCCGAACTAACATTCGAGCAATGTATGGAAATCATTAAGAATGCGCCAGAACCAAAAACAAAGACAAGACGCACGAAAAAATAAAGAATGAAAAGAATTATCATCATTGGATATATGGGTGCCGGCAAGACCACAGTCGGCAAATGCCTTGCTAAAGAACTAAATATGGATTTCTACGACCTCGATTGGTATATCGAAAGTCGTATGCGTAAGACCGTGAAGCAAATCTTTGATGAATACGGAGAAGATGGCTTTAGAAAGATTGAGCATAACATGCTCCATGAAGTAGCAGAATTCGAAAATGTCATCATCAGTTGCGGTGGTGGAACACCATGCTTCTTCGACAACATCGAATACATGAACCAACAAGGTGAAACAGTATTTCTTAAAGCCAGCCCTGAAGTACTATACGGCCATCTAAAGATGGGAAAGACTGTACGCCCGCTCCTGCTCAACAAGACACCGGAAGAAGTAAAAATCTTCATCAACGAGCAACTAGAGAAGCGAAATCCATATTATTCTCAGGCTAAGTACACACTAAACGTAGATCTGATGGATAATTACGAGAAAATTAAAATTTCAGTAGCAAAGATAAAGGAACTATTAAAGATTTAAGATAATATTACATAAATGAAGAAGTGGACGATAGAAGATTCTAAAGAACTCTACAACATTAATGGTTGGGGAACTTCTTATTTCGGTGTAAACGAAAAAGGAAATGTATACGTAACCCCTTGCAAAGACGATACACAAATCGACATACGAGAGATTATGGATGAACTGGCACTGAAAGACATCACAGCGCCTGTACTGCTTCGTTTTCCTGACATTCTCGACAATCGTATCGAAAAAACTTCAGAATGCTTTAAAAAGGCCAAGAAGGAATATGATTATCAGGCTGAGAATTTCATCATCTACCCTATCAAGGTGAATCAGATGCAACCTGTTGTCGAGGAGATCATCTCTCACGGCCGCAAGTTCAACCTCGGTCTTGAAGCAGGAAGTAAACCGGAACTTCATGCAGTAATCGCAGTACAATGTCAGAGCGACTCCTTGATCATCTGCAATGGATACAAGGACGAAAGTTATATCGAATTGGCTCTACTTGCACAGAAGATGGGCAAGAGAATTTTCATTGTCGTAGAAAAATTGAATGAACTTGACACCATTGCCCGTGCTGCCAAGAAACTAAATGTAAAACCAAATCTCGGTATTCGCATCAAATTGGCTTCTTCGGGTTCCGGTAAATGGGAAGAAAGCGGTGGTGACGCTTCTAAATTCGGTCTCACCTCTTCCGAGTTACTCGAGGCTTTGAATAAACTTGACGAAATGGGTATGCACGACTGCCTACGACTTATCCACTTCCATATTGGTAGTCAGATTACCAAAATTCGTCGTATTCAAACAGCTCTTCGCGAGGCTGCACAATATTATATCAACCTTCACAAGATGGGCTATGATGTAGATTTCGTAGACTGTGGAGGCGGACTCGGTGTCGATTATGACGGAACAAGAAGTTCTAGTAGTGAAAGTTCCGTAAACTATTCTATACAAGAATATGTCAACGACTGTGTCTACACCTTTGTAGAAGCAGCCAACAAGAATGATATCAAACATCCGAATATCATTACAGAAAGTGGTCGAAGCCTTGCTGCCCACCACTCTGTACTCGTCATCGATGTTCTAGAAACAGCATCACTTCCTGAGATGCCGGAAGAATTTGAAGCTAAAGATTCTGATCATCAACTTGTAAAAGACTTATACGAGATTTGGGACAACCTTACACCTCGTAACATGCTCGAGGACTGGCATGATGCAGAACAGATTAGAGACGAAGCCCTGGAATTGTTCTCTCATGGTATGGTCGACTTGAAGACCCGCGCCGAGATTGAAGCTATGTACTGGAGTGTTTGCCATGAGATCAACAACCTCGCCAAACAACTGAAGCATGTTCCTGACGAACTTCGCGGTCTCGACAAACTACTTGCCGATAAATATTTCTGCAACTTCAGTTTGTTCCAAAGTTTACCAGACAGTTGGGCCATCGACCAGTTGTTCCCTATCATCCCGATACAACGACTCAACGAGCGTCCTAACCGCAATGCTACACTACAAGACATCACCTGTGATAGTGACGGTAAAATCGCCAACTTCGTAGTCAACGGTCGTCCAAGTCATGTACTGCCTCTACACTCACTCAAAAAGAATGAACCTTACTATCTAGGCGCCTTCCTTGTGGGAGCTTATCAGGAAATTCTCGGTGACATGCATAATCTGTTCGGTGACACCAATGCAGTGCACATCAGTATCAAAGACGGCAAATACAATATCGACCAGATTTTCGACGGAGAAACTGTTGACGAAGTTCTGGGATATGTTCAGTATAACCCGAAAAAACTCGTTCGTCAACTTGAGCAATGGGTTACCAAGAGCGTAAAAACCGGTAAGATTTCGCTCGAAGAAGGAAAAGAATTCCTCAGCAACTATCGAAGCGGACTCTACGGTTACACATATCTAGAGTAGTCACCCGTCAGACAATCACGCGTTAAGGAGACATCTCCTTACGCGATGAAATAAAATATGCTTATGAAAGAGAGATTAACTATTGTAAAAGTAGGAGGCGCTATTGTAGAAGACTATGAGCGCCTTTCACAATTATTACACGACTTCGCTTCCATCAAAGGTCCGAAAATCTTAGTTCACGGAGGCGGACGACGTGCCACTAAAATAGCAAAAAGCCTCGGCATCGAAAGTAAGATGGTCAACGGCAGACGAATTACCGATGCCGATATGCTCGAGGTAGTAACCATGGTCTATGGCGGACTCGTCAACAAGAATGTTGTTGCCAAACTACAGGCAAATGGCGTAAACGCATTAGGCCTTACCGGAGCCGATATAGACATCATACACAGTCATAAGCGACCACTGAAAGATGGTATTGACTTCGGTTTTGTAGGTGATGTAGAACGTGTGAACGGCGAAAAACTCAAAACCCTTATCGCAGAAGATATCGTACCGGTGATAGCACCGCTCACTCACGATGGTAAAGGCAACATTCTGAATACCAATGCCGACACCATTGCCTCAGAAACCGCCAAAGCACTCGCCGAATTCTTCGATGTCACACTAATATACAGTTTCGAAAAGAAAGGCGTGCTTAGCAACCCTGATGACGACGAAAGCGTTATCCCTACCATCACACGAGCAAATTTCGAAAGATACGTGGCCGACGGAACCGTAGCAGGCGGAATGATACCAAAAATCGAAAATGCCCTCGCTGCGGTAGACAAAGGGGTAGACAAAGTCATTATCACACACGCCACAGCTATCGACGGAAAACATGGCACCATCATTTCAAAATAATTGATTCTACAGAAAAGAATCACTAAAATATAAATAAACGTTAAATTTGGGAGAAAAACAAGATATCTTGTAACTTTCAAGTAACCTAATCGTCATAAACATAGAGAGGATGAAAAATATCAGTTTCCGTAACGATGTGTTGCCACTGAAGAATGAACTCTTCAGGCTAGCACTGCGCATTACGCTCAACCGAGCAGAAGCGGAAGACATCGTGCAAGATACACTGATAAAAGTCTGGAACAACAGAGGACACTGGGACGACATTGACTCGATAGAAGCATATTGCCTAACGACCACACGAAATCTCAGTCTCGACCATCTCAAGAAAAGCGGCAGAGACACAAAATCACTTGATGAAAAGCCACAAGACGAGATTGACCATTCATCCAATCCCTATGAGGAGATGCTACAGAAAGATCGTATCAACCTCCTACATAGATTAGTAGATAGGTTACCCGAAAAGCAGCGCAGTTGCATGCAGCTACGAGATTTCGAGGGAAAGCCTTACAAAGAAATCGCCAACATTTTGAGCATCACTGAAGAACAAGTGAAAGTAAACATCTTCAGAGCTCGACAGGCTATTAAACAACAATTTCGAGAATTTGACAAATATGGACTATAAATACATTACACAACTTTTGGAGCGCTATTGGAATTGCGAAACTTCACTCGAAGAGGAAGCTATCCTTCGCACATTCTTTAGCCAGAAAGATGTTCCTGCAGAACTTCTTCCATACAAAGACCTCTTTACTTATGAGGCCAACGAAAAGAAGGCAGAAGTACTTGGTGACGATTTCGACCAGAAGATTTTGTCAATGATCGAAGAACCTCAACCTGTAAAGGCGCGCGTAGTGACTATGCGTCAGCGCCTAATGCCTCTGTTCAAGGCAGCCGCTGTAGTAGCAATATTCTTGACTCTCGGCAATGCAGCACAGGTTTCTTTTACAGGTGGTGATGATGCCAACACCACACAAGGTTATAGTGTACAGCATCAAAAAGGAGAATCTGTTGCCATGGGCGACTCTTCCAGTATCGACAGTCTACAGCACAGTAGCATCGAGACAAGTGAAGTAAACTCCAACACCACTATCTTGAAGTAGATAAATTTCTATGCTTTCTCTATAAAAATCATGTTTAGTAAAACAAAACAATTATGAAACTGTGAAGTTTCAATTCTCTCAAATTTTTCATAACATACTAACGTAAAGGGCTGCCAAAGATGATTGGCAGCCCGATTCGTTTTATTACAGTACCCGATGAACGGACGGATATATATCTTAACCTTCTACTTTCTTCATTCTCAAAGCCAACTGAAAGATACTCGGAATCAAAATGCATAGTGAAAAAGCAATTCCACCCAACATCAACTTCTCATCACCATGGAAGAAATCTATCAATTTACCATCAGAAGCCTCCGGCATGAGATTGAACAACACATAAGCCACACTGTTATTCACCCAATGAAGTACAATACCCGGTATGATAGAACCCGTACGATAATACAACCAACCTAGTAAACAGCCCATGACGAAAGCATGTACACCCTGAGCCATGTTACCATGCACAACAGCGAAGATGACGGCAGAACAAATAATGGCAGCCCAGTGCCACTTTTCATTCATCACTTTAAACAGTGAGCGCAATACAGCACCTCTAAACACCATCTCCTCTGCTATCGGTGCCAACATACCAATAGCCACATAGCCCCACGGCTCTTTCATGATACCTTCAAAGAGCTCTTGATACTCCTCCGGCATAGTTATCTGCATCTGCTCATAAAGCCACTCAGAAGGCAAAATAGAGCCCAATGAGAGGAATACCACCCATACCAGTATAATCCAAGGGCGAGAAGCTAGATAATCACGCGATACAGGGCACCATTTCATTTTGGTATAAAGTGTAATCGTTATCAAACTACAGAACACACTAATCACAGCCAAAGCAGCACCGCTCTTTCCCGCAATAAGTTCTGAGAAAGCCGTATTAAAATCCACATGACCCACCAGCGTTATCACCCCCACACCAATCATGTTCACGACAAACTGGATGAGGAGAAACATAGCAGCATAAAAGCACACATCTATGATATTTCTTACAACCCCTTTATTCATTATAATTCCTCCTTAAATTTCCGTTTAATTATTTCCTGATCCATCGCCAACTGCTTAGCCAAAGCCTCCGGCGATGAAAATTTTTGTTCTCCGCGTATTCTATATTCAAAACTTACCATCAGCAATTGACCATAGAGATCGCCCGTGAAATCAAAGATATTCACCTCCAGCGTTGTCTTCTCACCGCCAAAGGTCGGACGAGTACCGATATTCATCATACCTTCCTTCATTCCCACGGTCTTCTCCGTTCTCACCTTCACAGCATACACACCAGGCCCCGGTGTCATCTGTCCAAACTCACTGATGTCGAGGTTTGCCGTCGGAAATCCCATCTTTCGACCTTCCTGGAAACCCTTCACCACCTTACCGATAATCGTGTAAGAGTAACCCAAACAACGTTTGGCCAACTCCACCTCACCAGCTTCTACAAATGAGCGAACTTCCGAAGAACTTACGTTGATGCCATTGAGCATGAAAGCCTGATTCTTCACCACTTCCATTCCCATCTCCTGACCATAACGTACATAATCTTCGAAGCCTTCACTTCGGTGACGCCCAAAGCGATGATCATAACCGATAAAAAGTTTCTGTACACATAGTTTTTCGTGCAGAATATTCTTCATGAAATCATGTGCCGACATCTCAGCCATCGCACGATCGAAATGCAACACCACCACGTTGTCTACTTCCGTCTTCGAGAGCAACTGCAGTTTTTCGTCGAGTGTACTCAGCATACGTGGCTGATAGTCGCTTTGCAACACCTTTCTCGGATGTTCTTCAAACGTGATAATCGTTGACTCTCGACCTTCTGCACGAGCCGTTTCCACTAAATGCTTAATCAGGAACTGATGTCCTTTGTGCACGCCATCGAAGAAACCGATCGTTGCCACACAAGGTTTACATTCTATTGTTCCCTCACCTAATCTTATTATCTTCATTTCCTTATCAATCTTTTTACACCTCTCCACAACTCACCTATCCAGAGAACCATAGAGGTGGCCGCAATGATGAGCACCCACTCCTTTGCGCTCAATGGCACCGTGCGCATCATCTCACCTCCCAAGGTGACGATAATCCACTGTCCCACCAAGATAATTACCACCACGAGCAACAAGCCCTTATCGGCCCATAATCTATGAAAGGCAGAATGGTTCGTGCCCAAACACTTGGCATTGAACAAATTCCACATCTGCATCATCACAAAGCTCGTAAAGAACCATGTGAGCTCGCGTACGTCGACGCCACCCAGCCCTCTGCGCTCACACCACCACAGGAAGAAGAACATCACAGCGAAGAAAGCTGCTCCGCACAACAAGATGCCGCGTCCCAAAGCATTGGTGATGATGAATTCATTACGTCGACGAGGTTTCTCTGCCATCACCTCCTTCGAAGGAGGCAACGAAGCCAACGCCATGGCAGCAAAAGTATCCATGATCAAGTTTACCCAAAGAATCTGCGTCACCGTGAGCGGCAGTTCCGTGCCCAACACAGCACCGCCCAGCACGAGCAATAGCGCTGCCACATTGACCACCAACTGGAAGAACAAGAATCGCTGAATATTGCGATACAATGAACGACCCCACATGATCGCATTCACGATAGAGCCGAACGAATCATCGAGCAACGTCATGTCTGAAGCCTCTTTGGCCACAGAGGTACCCGAGCCGAGCGAAAGTCCCACATGCGCATAATTCAATGCCGGAGCATCATTCGTACCATCTCCTGTCACCGCTACCACCTCGCCACGTTTCTGCAACAAGGCCACAAGGCGCTGCTTGTCTGTAGGTCGAGCCCTCGACATCACACGAATCTTCGCCGCACGCTGATAAGCCTCATCATCGCTTAGGGCAGCCCATTCCGGGCCTGTGATATACCATTCCCTATCCAGTTGTTCGAGCAAAGGTCTGCTATGATCATATTCCACATCATCGAAGAGATGAATTTGTCTACTGATTTCCAAGGCCGTCGCCACAGTATCACCCGTGACCACCTTTACCTGTACACCGGCACGACGACATTCCATCACCGCCTCAGGCACATCCTCTCGGATAGGGTCAGCAATGGCGACGACAGCCTGCAGATGCATCGGTTCATCATCTCTCGCCACCGCAAAGGCAAGCGTTCTCATCGCCCTGTTCTGTGCACTCGTCAACTGCTGAGTAACACACGCATATTCCTCTTCCTCGATTTTGCATTTCGCCATCACGATCTCTGGTGCACCCTTGATGAATCTCATCCTATTCTCGCCCTCCCTGACTGTGGTTTCCATATATTTCTTCTCCGTAGAGAAAGGCACCTGAGCGATAATCTCAGCATCCGAACGCATCGAGCGATAATCCATATCATTACGCTTCATCCAGAGCAACAGCGCCACCTCGGTAGGGTTTCCGATACCCATGTCGCCATCCAATTCAGCGGTAGAGTTCACAGCAATGCCTTGTGCCAACAGTTCTTTATCAGCGCCATCCACCATAAAGACCTCTCCCACCTGCATCTTATTTTGCGTGAGCGTACCTGTCTTGTCAGTACATATCACCGTCACAGCGCCCATCGTTTCACAGGCGTGCAACTTCCTCACCAGATTGTTCGACTTGAGCATTCGGCGCATATTCAGAGCCAAGCTCAAGGTCACCGCCATCGGCAAACCTTCGGGAACAGCCATCACGATGAGCGTCACAGACATCATGAAATAGTCAAGTACGATCTGTGTCATCCTAAGATAATTATGACCACCCCACTCCGGATTAGTCACGATATCATGCACCAAGAAGGTCACGAAGGCAGCCACGGCGATACCCGTACCTACCTTTGATATCACATGGGCCAACCGATCGAGTTGCAAGTTGAGAGGCGTCTTCGAATCCGTCTTCTCAGTAGCCTGTCGTGCCACCTTTCCTATCTCTGTATCATCGCCCACGGCGGTCACCACGGCCTCACCACGACCATTCATCACCATCGTACTGCGCAAGACAACATCATCAGGATAAGTGTTCTCCCCCTTTGCATCGAGCGACTTCGTACAGATCGGTTCACCGGTAAGCTGCGACTCATTCACCTGCAGATCAGTAGCAAAGAACAGTTTACCATCAGCAGGAATCTCGTCGCCCACCTCTACGAGGATGATATCGCCTACCACAACATCACGGCGCGGAATTTCCATCACCCTACCATTTCGGCGCACCTTAACAGGTTGTTCCTCTCCAAGAGCTGTGAGCACACCAAACTTTTTAGCAGCGTCTCGCTCAAAATAGAAGCCCACGGTGGTGGCAAGGATGATAGCGGCGAAGATACCTATCGTCTCCACAAAATCCTTATTAAGAAAGGCTAGCACCAGCGAGATTGCAGCAGCCACGAGTAATATTTGGATGATTGGGTCACGATACTTCTCAAGATACAACATCCATAAAGAAGTTCTTTTAGGCGGAGTAAGCACATTCTGGCCATGCGTCTTTCTGCTTTCTGCCACCTGAGCATCGTTTAATCCCTGGATATAAAAATTTTCCGATGTATTCTTTAAGTCCATTTCACGAAAGTATATTTTATGCAAAGTTACTAAAAAATCCGTGTATGCGTTTTTCCATCAATATATTTTAACCTAATTTACGCCGTTCTCCCTTACGAGAGGACGCCCACCAACAACCTCAGAAAACCGAAACGATAGCACTTCATTCCAACTTTTTTACGAAAAGATTTGGTTATTCCCCTAAAATTATATATCTTTGCAGTCGAAATTTCAAGATTTCAACGGACTTGTAGCTCAGTTGGTTAGAGCAACAGACTCATAATCTGGAGGTCCCAGGTTCAAGCCCTGGCTGGTCCACACTGAAAGTCAAGCACTTACGAGTTTCTCGCAAGTGCTTTTTTCATATCTGCGAAAACAATGCGTAAACATTTTGTTTCAGTCTCCCCTTTTCTTCCATGAAGTATCATAGAGTTTCTGTGATACGATTTTACAGGAGAAAATGCGAAAGAGGAAAGCAAGAAATTGTCTTTTGCTTTCATTTGTTGACTTTTGGCAAAATTTATCAAGACGTTTGTTCTAGCTTCCGAAGAAATGTTGATACTCTGTATCATGAAAATCAAAAAAGCGATATTTTATGTTAAGGACATGCCTCAATGTTGAGGCAACAAAGAATAGGATGTGAAGAACATCTTAGTCCTCAAAAACTGGCTGAAAACGATAAGAAAGGAAATGAAACAAAAGTTCCTTTGTATCAGTCACTTACAAGGATATTTTGCTTTTCCGATTTTTGAAAATATGAC